>Ga0181573_10000251_pt1 | contig 56660 bp, 41 predicted proteins | sample 101ome_25_FD_148643 | JGI IMG/M metagenome (GOLD analysis project Ga0181573, IMG submission 148643) | Coastal salt marsh microbial communities from the Groves Creek Marsh, Skidaway Island, Georgia - 101409BT metaG (spades assembly) | ecosystem: Environmental > Aquatic > Marine > Intertidal zone...
TCCGTCATCGCGACGCACGCCATCAACGCGCACGTCACCGGCACGACGCGCACACTTCGCCCGCGTCGCATTTTCGCGCGCACGCTTCGCGACATCGCGACGGGCGAGGCGACACACGACGCGCGATGCGTCGTCGTCGTCGTCACCGATGAGAGACGACGAACGGAGAGCGCGTCCTTCACCGCTTCACACGCGCGGTGCGCGTCGACCCTGTGCGCGAACGAAAAATGTCTACATAGCACTTTTAGAGCGCTTCGTACGGACGGGACGGACCACGCTCGACGGGTGGGATGTGTGTATAAATTCCTCCCCCACCCCCACCCTGACGCGTCGCGACGAGTCAGGACTCGACCGCGAGTCGGGACAGGTCGCGACGAGTCAGGACTCGACCGCGACTCGGGACTCGACCGACCGTCCGCGCGCGTCCACCCGTCGGTCGTCGGGAGCGCGCGACGACGACGACGGGTGAGCGACGCGCGCGCGTCGCCCGGTGACGTCGTCCGGTGACGTCGTCCGGTGACGTCGCGTCGGTGACCGAACGTGAGGTCGATTATTCGTGGGCGTGATCAGTCGTCCGTCGATCATCCATCGTGCGTCAGTCGGATACGGTCGTTCGTGGGAAGTCGCATCTCATTCATTCATTCATTCGTCTCGTGACGGTCGAACGGTCGAACGGTGTGTTGGGCGTCGTCGACGCGTGAGCGGAGACGGACGGACGATCCGTGCGATTGACGCGCGCGCGGTGAGCGTCGCGCGAGCGGTGGATGGGACGGCGCGACGAACGGCGACGGGACGGGTGATGACGATTTCAAATCTCGCGCGACGAGGCGGAGACGCGTCGTCGTCGTCGTCGCGGGCGTCCGTCGCGCGTCATCGAATCGTGCGACGACGAACGCGAGGGTGGTGTGGACCGATTCGAGCGCGTGCGACTTCGCGTGAGGGTGGTGGCGGTGACGAGGAGGAGGAGACGGCGGCGTCGCGCGAGGGGGAGGGGGGGACGTCGCGAGACGGCGCGGCGAGACGCCGGTTGACGATTTTTAGCGTCAACGACGTGTACGAATTGGAAAATTTAGGACGGTTGCGGGAATTTATACGCGCGCACACGAACGATATGCGTGATCCGTTCGTGTGCACGCTCAACGGTGATTTTTTATCGCCGTCGTTGTTGAGTTCGTACGATTTGGGCGCGGCGGCGGTGTCGGTGATGAACGCCGTGCCCGTGACGCACGCGTGTCTGGGGAATCACGAGTTTGATCACTCGACGATGATTTTGGGACAGAGATTGCTCGAACTCGACGCCACGGTGTTGAATTCAAACATCGTGAGTACGGATGAGCATCACGGGTTGGATGAGGATGGGAATCGCGTCGGCGCCTTTGTGGACGCGTTGCCGGCGACGGAGATTTTAGAGCTCGGCGGATTACGCGTCGGTTTACTCGGCGTGTGCACGACGTCCACGCCGTTATCGAGCGCGGTGAAACCGCGAGGGGTGGTGTTTAAGGATGTCGTTCCGATCGTTCGCGACATCGTCGACGAGTTTAACGATCCAAAGGATGGAGGCGCGCCGGTGGACGTCACCATCGCGTTGACGCATCAGACGCTGTGCGAAGACGAGACGCTCGCGCGCGAAGTTCCCGAGCTCGGACTCATCTTGGGGGGGCACGAACACCATCCGTACCACGGCGCGCTCGATGGGACGGATGTGTTGTGTTTCAAGGCTGGGATGGATTCCGAAAACGTCGTCATGGTGACGCTGGAGATGGACGACGACGACGACGACGACGCGTTCGAAGAGGCGGCGTCGGGCGGGTGGTCGCCGGGACGTCGACGCGCGACGATCGCGCCTCGAGCGATGCGCGCGGGATCGCCCAACGGAAACGCGCGCGAGGACGACACCGCCGCCGCGAACGGTCGAACGACGATGGAGCGTCAAGAGGTCAAGGATGATTTCATCGAGGACGTCATCCGAGGCGTCGGCGAGACGAACATCGCGTCGTCGTCGTCGTCGTCGTCGAGTCGAGGCGCGGGATGGGACGTCAAGCCCGGTCCTCTGAGCGAAGTGCGCGCGCAGTGCGGCGACGTCCGCGTCACCGCCACGCTTCACTCGCTCGCGGCGTACGATCGATGTCCCGAGATTGATCGCGACATTTGGGAACGAAGCGAAGTGTTGAGAGATTTACACGAGTACGTCTTGCCGCTGCACGAACACGCCGAGCGACGCGGTTTATTACCGCTCTCGAGTTTTGACGTTCGTCAGCAACAGACGACGCTTGGCACGTTGTTCGCGACGATTTTACGAGACGAGTGTCGCGTGGATTTGTGTCTGTACAACTCGGGCGGCGTGCGCGCCAACAAGGTGTATGACGCGCCGTTGACGTACGGAGACTTTGTCGCCGAGGTGCCGTTCGAAAATAACATTATCACGCTGGACATGCGCGGCGAGGACATTTATCGCGCGTTGTCCTACAGCGAATCCACCAAGACGGAGACGTGTTCGTGGGGCGGCTATTTGCTCTGGGACGACGACGTCGACGTGCGACCGGCGCCGAACGCCGCGCACCCGGGGGATATCGTCGTCTCCGTCGGTGGTGAACCGCTCGATGTCGATCGCGTCTATCGAGTCGTCACGTGGGCTGGATTACTCGACGGCGCGGATGGGATTCCCGCGTTTGAGGAAGTCGGCGTTCGTCTCGCCGAGAGTCTCGGCGTCGAGTCCGGGTCCATGTCCAGCGCCACCTTCTCCGCCGACGGCGTTCCGTTCAAGATTCTCATCATGCGTCACCTGTGCCGATGGCGGTGGGGTCAACTCCGCGAGTGCATCTCGTTCGACGACATGGACGCCGACGCCGACGGGTGTCTCGACGCCGCCGACGTGCGCGACGCGCTCGAAAAATTCACCGCGAGCGCGTCGAGCGAACAAGAGGCGGACAGCATGGTTCGACTCTTTGACGTCGACGGAGATGGGAAGATTTCAAAACACGAGTGGACGGCGCTTCTCGAATCGTAAAGCGAGGAGATGAGCCTTCTTTTTTTAAAAACATTTTTGTACCATAGAGACGCAGCCATGTATCGCGTACTGCCACTATTATCTGCTGTTTTTACAATACTCGCTTGCTTTAAATATACAACAACACACTTCTAGAATGAATCGAATCGAATCGCTCCACTCATCATCCGCCTACGACGAAGGAATGGACGCGAAGACGCTCTGCGGGGTGAACGGATCGAACGCGTCGGGATTGGCGTCGTACACGTCGGCGGCGAGCGTCGGGAGAAGCGTACACCCCGTCGACGACGTGTCCGTACACGCGTAATAATCGTTAATATTGGCGTACGCCGGCGCATTCACCGTCTCCGTCAAGTTGTTCGAAGAGAATTCGTTGGCGAGCATGCGCGCGCGTCCGTACGCGAAGACGCCGCCGCCCGCGCGCGCGGCGCGATTATTCCGAAACGTACTCCTCTGAATCGCGCACGCGTACGCGCCGTCGACGATGTCCGTCGCCGACGTGATGTGTACGCCACCACCGACGTAACGCGTCGCGTTGTTGTCGACGAAGATGCTCGACGACACGACGCCGCCGCTTCGAAACGACGCGCCGCCGCCCGTCAGCGCGACGTTCCCCATAAAGTTGCACTCGTTGACGACGACCCGACCGCCGTGCGCGTATAACCCACCGCCGACGCCGTCCGACGCGACGTTTCGGTCGAATATGCAGTTCTCAAACGTCACCCTCGACGCGCCCTCGGTGCTCGCGTACACGGCGCCGCCTCTCGCCGACGCGCCGACGACGCGATTCGACGTGAAATTGACGCCGACGAACGCCACGCTCCCCGCGGTCGCGTCGTTCGACACGTACACCGCCCCGCCCGCGGTCTCGGCGAGACACGCGATGAATTCAACGTGCTCAAACCGCCCACCACCGTGTCCGCGACCGAAATAAAACGCACCACCGACGTCGCCGCTTCTCGCTCCCGTCACCGTCAACCGCTCCACCGTCGCCCGCCCGCCGTCGACGACGCTCAGGACCGATCGTAAACCGGCGATGAGCGCGCACCGCTCGGTCGAGTGCGTCTCACACACGCCCCTGAGCGTGATTCTCCGCGTGACGGTGACCCCGGCCTCGGGCCAGGCGTCCGGCGAACTTCCCGCCGCGAGCCCGTCGAGCCGCGTCGTGGCGTTGATGAGCACAAACTCCACCACCGGGTCTCGCAGCGCCGCGAGCAGCGCCACCGCGTCGTTCACCGTCACCGTGGTTCCCGTGGACGCGCCCACCGCGCGCTCGTACCAATCATCGCGCCATCGCGCGTTCGCGTACCACCCCGCGGCGTCGAATCCGCCCACGGGCGCGCTCGCCGCGGACACGACGTTGGATTCGTACAGCACCTCGGCGTTCAGCGAGTCACCGTTCGCGCGCGAAACGTATGCGACGAGGACGACGAACGCGGTCGCGAGCGCGCCGCGACGTCTCGGCGCGCGCGTCATCCGTCTTCGCGTCACACGGTGACGCGCCCGTTTCGTCTCTTCAATCACATGTTTGCGCGCGCGAGCGCATCCGTCCCGCTCGCGGGCGCGTCGTCCAACCGCGCGTCCTCGCGCGAGCGCGCCAAGGACGCCCTTCGCGCGTCCATCGCGTACGGCTCGAGTCCGGACGTCATCGAGCGTCGCGTGCGCGCGCTCGAGCTCGAACGCGACGGGTGCTTTGGGGACGCGAGCTCGAGCTCGAGCGTCGTCGCGCGGTCGAGGGGGACCTGGCGCGTCGCGCACACCACGGCGCCGCCGCCGTCGAACGGACGATTGGGACCGCTCGTCGGGGAGAGTTTTCAGGTGATCGACGCCAAGGGGGCGAGGTACAAGAACGTCTTGTCGATTCCGCCGAATAGTTGGCTGACGGTGACGCTTCGCGCGCGGTACGAGCTGCTCGACGCGAAGGACGAGGACGAGGACGAGGTGGGGCGGACGTGGAAGGTGTTTTTCGAAGACGTCGGCGTGCGCGTGTTCGATCGATTCGAACCGGTGCGGAAGACGTTTGAGAGCGAAAAGACGACGAGGATTTGGCGCACGACGTACGTCGACCAGGATATGAGAATAGTGCGCGCGGCGAGGACGATGGAGGCGTTGGAGGAAGAGCGAGCGAGGGGGAGGAACGCCAAGGCTGGAGATGAGGACGATTGCGTCTTCGTCATGACGAGGGAGGTGCCGTGGTGGGAGTTACCGGCGTGACTATTCTACTTTTTTCAATGTTCAACGTATACGTACAAACATACAAACGCGTCGTTGTCTCCCTTTACGCCGACGTCGCGCGCGGCGCGAACGTCGTCGACACGTGTCTCATTAATCCCTCCACGACGTCTCGCGCGCGCGCGCGCGCGTCGTCCCAACGCCACGCGCCGCCGCGTGCGTTTGATTTCGCCGCCGCGCGCCACTCTCCCGACTTGGCGCGCTTTCGAAACGCGCGAATCACGTCCGGCACCGTCTTCGGCGTCTGCGTCAACAACCATCTCGGCACGCCTCGTCCTGGATCGGTGATGAGCGTGTATCGTACCCTCGTGCCCTTCCCTCCCGGCCCGTCTCGGAGCTCCCACGACCCGCAGTTGGCGCGCATGCGCCGAAATCCTGGTTTCAACGCGCCCTCGTGTTCTCTCGTCGTGCGCCACGTCGCCGCGTTCACGTCGGCGTCGCCGATGGACGTCTCCTCTATGACGATGGCGTACGATCGATCGCCCGCCACGGGCGCGCGCACGTCCGCGCGCGACCACGTCTTGCGTCCGCGTCTCGCCGCGACTTCGCTGCGGGTGACGTACGGGACGAACTCGTCGTACCTCTCCAGATCGCACACCGCCCCCCACATCGACGCCCTGTCCACGTCCTCGAGCACACACGTCGCGAGAATCTCTCGCACCCCGGGTCTCGCCCCCGCGCTCGCCGGCGCTGGTCTCGACCGCAGCTCTATGCCGTCTCGCGTTTTTTTCACAAACGTCCACTCGGAATCCTCCTCCGGTGCGCTCGATTCTCTCGCCCGCGTCGCCGCGCCCGCGCGAACGTCGACGCGCGCGCGATCGACACCACGTCCTCGCGCGTCCTCGCGTCGACGCGCGCGCGCGTCGCGCGTCGACGTCGCCATGCGCGTCGACACGCTATATATAACGCTCTCGAGAAAACGGTCGCCGACGCGCGCGCGCGCGTCGTCGTCTCGCGTCGCCCTCCTCGCGCGCGCCGCCGTCGCGACCGCGTATCGCGCGAGAGAAAATACCGGTCGTCCACCCACCGCGCGCGCGCTCGCGCCCGCGCGTCGCGCGCGTCGCCGCACCGCGGGGCGCACTGCCGCGCTCGACCGGTCGCGACTCGACCGCGCGCGGTAGGTTCAGTTCCTCTCGCGCGCCCGTCGCCGCACACGCGCGCGCGCGACGTTCGAGACCTCGACGCGCGCGAAAAGCGTCTCGAAGCGATGTCGCGCGCCGTTCTGCGGCGATGCGCGCGCGGCGCGTGGCGCGCGGCGTTCGAAGAGAGCGCGGGACGCACGGTGAGCGATCGAGGCGAGACGACGCGGGATCGGGCGCGCGATCGGGGAGCGGGACGTGGGCGCGCGCGCGACGCGCGTTCGATCGCGTGAGGGCGTGGGAAACGTGGTGTGGAATGCGTGGCGTGGCGTCGCGGCGCGTGAGGCGGTGGACGAGCGCGCGCGGAGGCGTCGGCGCGATGGGCGCGCGCCGATCGGAGCCTGGGGTTACCGCGCGCGAGGGGCGAGGCGAGCGACGCGCGGACGGTCGCGCGGCGCTCGGTGACGACGCGAACGCGAGGCGTGTGCGACGCGCGCGCGATCGAGGCGCGAGAGGGCGAGCGACTGACGAAGACGCGACGGTATCGATGCGAATCAGGCGATCGGGGCGCGGACGATGAGCGCCGAGGCGGCGCCGGCGCCGGACACGGTGCCCGTGACGGTGAACGGTCAGGAGGTGCACGTGCCGAAGGGTGTCACGGTGTTGTACGCGTGTGAACAGGCGGGCGTGGACGTGCCGCGATTTTGCTACCATCACAAGCTGTCCATCGCGGGTAACTGCCGGATGTGCTTGGTGGAGGTGGAGAAGAGCCCGAAACCGGTGGCGTCGTGCGCGATGCCGGTGATGCCGGGAATGAACATTAAGACGACGACGGATCTCGTCAAAAAGGCGCGCGAGGGCGTGATGGAATTCTTGCTCATCAATCACCCCTTGGATTGCCCGATTTGCGATCAGGGCGGGGAATGCGAGTTGCAAGATCAGAGCTACATCTTCGGGAGCGACCGCTCGAGGTTCACCGAGTACAAGCGCGCGGTCGAGGATAAGGAGCTCGGTCCGCTCGTGAAAACGGTCATGTCTCGTTGCATCCACTGCACCCGTTGTGTGCGATTTTCCACGGAAATCGCGGGCGTGCAAGATATGGGCATCACCGGACGCGGTAACCAAGCCGAAGTCGGGACGTATGTCTCCAAGCTCTTGGCGAGCGAGTTGAGCGGTAACGTCATCGATCTCTGTCCGGTCGGTGCGTTGACGTCCAAGCCATTCGCCTTCTCGGCGCGCTCGTGGGAACTCGAATCGACTCCGAGCATTGACGTCACTGATGGTTTGGGGAGCAACATTCGCGTCGACACGCGCGGTAATGAAGTGATGCGCATCGTTCCGCGGGCGAACGAAGAGGTGAACGAGGAGTGGATTAGTGACAAGGCGAGATTCTCGTACGACGCCCTCAAACGTCAGAGATTGGACCGACCGATGGTTCGCGATGGCTCTGGAAAGCTCCAAGAAACATCTTGGGAGTTTGCCTTGGAGTACGTCGCCGAAAAGTTGCAATCCGTCGAGCCGAACGCCATGCGTGCGGTGGCCGGTAAGCTCTGCGACGCCGAGTCGATGATTTCCTTGAAGGATATGATGAACAAGCTCGGCGCTTCCCATCTCACGCCGGAAGGTATGGCGAACACGTCCGCGGATGTGCGTTCGTCGTACCTCTTCAACTCCAACTTGGTCGGCGTCGAAGACGCCGACTACGTGCTCCTCATCGGCACGAACCCGCGCACGGAAGCGCCGGTTCTCAACGTCAGACTTCGTCGTGCTGTCATCGCCGGCGGCGCCACCGTCGCGAGCGTCGGCCCGAACGCCGACTTGTCCTACCCGAGCGTACACTTGGGCGACACCACGGCGACGCTCGAGGAAATCGCCTCGGGCAAGCACGCCGCCTGCGAAGCCATCAAGGCTGCGCAAAACCCCATGGTGCTCGTCGGGAGCGAAGTGTTGCGACGACCGGACGCTAAGGTGTTGCTGAAGAAGATTCACGCCATGTGCGATAACTTGGGCGTGGTGAAGGATGACTGGAACGGATTTAACGTCTTGCACGACGCGGGTGGCACGGTCGGCGCGTTGGACATCGGATTCGTTCCGGGAACGTCGGCTTCGGACGACGTTCCGGCGCAGTTGGTGTACTCCCTCGGCGCCGAAGAGTTTGACGCTCCCGAGGGTGCCTTTGTAGTGTATCAGGGACACCACGGCGACAAGGGCGCGGCGCGCGCCGACGTCATTTTGCCCGGCGCGGCGTACACAGAGAAGACCGGTACTTACGTCAACACGGAGGGTCGAGCGCAGATGGCGATCGCCTCCATGGGACCAGTGGGTCAAGCGAAGGAGGATTGGCGAATCTTGCGCGCGCTCAGTGAATTCGCCGGCGTGCCTCTGTCGTACAACACGCACCAGCAGGTTCACGAGCGTTTGGCCCAAGTCGCGCCGCACTTCGGCAAGCTCTCCGAAGTCGAGGCGACGCTGTGGATGAACGGCGCCACGTACGCGAACGAAAAGGGAAAGAAGACGGACGCGTCCACTCCGTTGAAGAGTTCGGTTGAAAACTTCTTCATGACGGATATCATCTCTCGCACTTCGGCCACCATGGCCAAGTGCACGGAGGCGCGCGCGTCATCCGCGTAATACCCTGTAGCTGTCAAAATTTGTAAGATTACCTTGATACACCAAGAGCAACTTGTTCGTGTCGCGTCGTGTCGCGTCGTGTCGGTGCATCGTATCGCTTCGTTTCGTTCGTCTTACAAGTATTCGTGCTATATATCGTGGTCGAACGTCGCTCAATAGATGCGTATGCGGTCGCCCGGCGCGAGCTCGTCCGGGTTTTGAATCACGTCTCCGTTCTTGTCTATGATTTCCACGACGTCGAGATTGAAGCACCCCGCGATGGAACACAAGGTGTCGCCCTCGACGACCTCGTACACGCCGCGCGGGGTGGGTCCGCGCCCGATGTACGCGGCGTCGTCCTCGACGTCGTCGGCGTTGTACACGACGTCGGCGTAGCCATCATCACGAGTGCCTCTCTCACTGTATTTTGAATGATTTGACGCGTCGTTCGCTCTCGATTGTCGCACATTTTTCTTCATCGATCGCGTCTTGCGCGCGGCTGCCTCGCGATTTTCGGGAAGACCGGCGAGAAACACGGCGATGGCGACGACGAGCACGGAATTCGGCGACAGCCTCGACGCGACGTCTCGCACCCATCGCTTCTTCGCGAGCGCCTTACCCACTCGATTATTCGTGTCTCGAATCTTATCCCCGACGTGATGCACCTGATCGCTCACGCCGTGCACGAATTTATCCCCCTTTTCCTTGATGACGTCGCCGACGCGATGCGCGACGTCGCCGACGCGATGCGCGCCCTCCGCCAACGTGTGCTTAATCTCCTCGACGTTCGGCACGTGAAACTTCCCGCGCGCCTCGACGGCGTGTTCGCTCTCCGACGTCTCTCGACGCTTTTCTCTCTCCTCCTCGTCCCACTGCGCTTTCGCCTCTCGTTGTAAATTTTCCAACTTGGCCTTGCTCTCCTCCTCCGCCGCGCGCGTCTCCTCGCGTTCAATCCTCTCGCGCTCTTTCCGCACGCGTTTCTCCTCCACCATCGCCTCGCGCTCGCGACGTTTCCTCTCCTTCATCTCCTCGCGCGCCTCCTCGTCCAATCGTCGTCGCGCGACGATACCGCTCAACCATCTCGCCGCGACGTGCGCGACGTCCGCCGCGCCTCGCCACGGCGCCCTCCTCGGCGTCTCGTCGCCCTCCCCCACCTCCGTCTTCACTCGCTCGCGCTCCACCGACGACGGTCGTCCCTCGTTATACTCACGCTCTAAATCCAAATCCTCCTCCTTTGCTCCCGTCGCCGTCACTTTCACCCGCACGCACACCGTCCCTCGCGTCGCGCCGCTCGCGTCGACGACGGCGCACCACCGTCCCGGAACGATCCCGCCTGGCGTCAACCCAGTCCCTTTCGACGCTCGCAACGTCCCGAGATCGATCCCCCCCCGTCCCAATTCACGCCCCGTCGAATCTCTCGCCACGAGCGTCAACGTCGACGACGTCTCCGCGAGCTCGACGTCGTCGAGTTCTCTTCGCCACGCCGCCTTCGGCGTCCCGCCGCGCGCGTCCATCGTCTCGCTCGGCCCCGTGGACACGCGCGCCGACGCCGAGGACGACGCGTCGAAGAGTTCAATCGTCGTTCCGGGATCGACGAACGCCGGTCCACGACCCTCGATCACGGTCGCTCGCACGCGCGACGTCGTCATCGATTCGATGAACGTCCGACGCTGGATTGTGATGAATGAATGATGCACGACGACGACGACGTCCGACGCACCGATTCTCACGCGACGAGATCGAGGAGTCCACCGATCGTCACTCGCTTCACACGTCGACGACCGACGCGATCTCACGCGCACCGTCTACGAATCCATCCATACATCTTTCGTCGTCACCCGAAATCAATCCGTCTCTCGTCCGTTCCCCCACGAGACGTACACGACGTACCACCACACATCGACACACGTGACATACACTACGTCACATTTACGTATACTCTACACACTTAAACCACGATCATGATCATCATCTCTTCACCACCCGACGCGCGATCGATCGCGCGCGGGACGGGTCAGGGGACGTTTTGACGCTTTGACGAGTCACGACCCATCACGAGTCCCCCTAGCGCCCTCGACCCACCACCTCGACCGCGGTCGAACGTCGGTCGTCACATCATCACTCGATCATGGTTGCCTTGGCGTTGAACACTGGATTGATCCCGCTCGCGGCGAGACCGACGCGAGCGAACGCGCGTCGCGCGTCTCGCGCGGTCGTCACCCCCAAGGTACGATGTGAATACATTCGTCGACGACGATGGGACGACGATGGATGGATCGACGATGGATCGATCGGGGCGGTCGATCGATCGATCGATCGATCCGAACCCATCGGTGTCGACGACACGACACGACACGATGCACGACGACACGACGCGCGACGACGCGCGATCGACACGTCTCTGTCTCTCTCGCACGCGATCGACGCCGACGGCGAGCGCGACGGAGACGCGGTCGATCGCGCGCGAACACGCGTGGGCGCGCGAACACGAGATACGGGCGTATCGACGATCGATGCGCAGACGGATTTGATGAGTCCTGACTCGTCGATTGGGGAAACGGGGGGGGAAGGGGACGCGCGTAGAGAGAGCGAGACGACTGACCGAGGTGTTTCGTATACCGTGTGATAGGCGGTGTCCGCGCCGAAAGTTGCGCACACGTTCCGTAAGGCTGCGGCGGCGGTCCCGGCCGTCGTCGCGGCGCCGGCGTTTGCGGCGCAAAACGCCGTCGAGCAAGTGGCGCTCGCCGACGTGAACATTTTGGGCGTCATCGCGACGGCGCTCTTCATCATCATCCCGACCTCGTTCTTGATCGTCTTGTTCGTCAAGTCGCAGTCTGAAGATAACGTGTCGGGTGGTTTCTCCCAAAAGTACTACGATGACTCCAAGAAGGCTGGGAACAAGAAGACGAACGAAGCCGCCGTGCTCAAGGGCAAGGGTTTGGGCATGCGCCCGGAGAAGTAAACGCGACGACGTTTTAAAGGTCATCGCGCGCGGAGCGACACGTCGTCGCGTGTGCGGTGCGGTGGTTGATTTCTTATTTCCTTGTTGATTCTACGTGTACGTACACGCGTACGTTTTGAATTGATTGAAACAATCGCGCGGCGCGACGCGACGCGACGCGAACGCGACGCGACGCGAACGACGCACTTTCTTTTAGTCGCCTGTAGCGCGCGTGCTTCGAGGTTTTCTTCTTAAATCAAAGAGAGCGCATTCATATTACACGCGTACCCCTTGAATCGAGTGCGCGCGTTCACACACGCTCGTCGTCTCGCGTTCGCCTCGCGTCGGCGCGTTTCTTTGACGCGTCGGCGGCGCGCGACGCGCGCGTCGAATACGAAAGAGAAACGAGCGCAACATAAACGACATCTAATCACAACGGCAGAGCTAATACCCTAATACGTGACGTTTGCGAACACATCTTTGAGTGCATCCCTCGCGTCGTCGGTGAGCGACGACGGGAAACGAATGTTAAATTTGAGCTTCATGTCGCCGCGCGTCCCCGGCGTCTTACTCACCGGCATCCCCTCGCCCGGGAGCACCTTGACGTAATCCGGGGAGATGATGTCGTCGATCTTTACGTCCATCGACTTGCCGTCGAGCGTGTACACTTTGAACGACGTCCCGAGCAAGGCTTCGTTGAGATCTATCTTGACCGTCTTGACGAGATCGTTGCCCTCTCGCTCGAATTGCGGGTGCGGCTTTTGTTCGAGCGTAAAGACGATATCCGCCGCGATGGTGGACGGCGTCTCATCCCCTTTCTCCTGGAACGTGATCTTCGTTCCGCTCTTCCACCCGGGTTTCACGTCGATGGGTAACGTCTCTTGGACCTGCTCTTTACGACCGTTACGGATGACGGTTCGCGTGATTTTAAACTGCTTCTTCGTCCCGTAAAAGAGCTCCTCGAGCGTGAGACGCAACACCTGCTCAATCTTCGGCGCCTTTTTGCGCTGTTTCTGCGGCGGTTCGCCGAACCCGTGTCCACCACCGGGCATACCACCGAAACCACCGCCGTACTGGTCCTGAAACCCACCGCCACCGAATCCACCGCCGGGAAACCCGCCGCCGCCGAATCCGCCGCCGGGAAACCCGCCGCCGGGAAACCCGCCGCCGCCGCCGCCGCCACCGAAAAATTGCGCGAATATATCCTCGGCGTGTTGCTGCGAGAATCCACCGCCACCGCCGAACCCACCGCCGCCGTCTTTCAAGCCATCCTCCCCGTACGTGTCGTACAACTGTCGTTTCTTCGAGTCGCTCAGGACTTCGTACGCCTCGGAGACTTCTTTAAACTTCTTCTCCGCCGCGCCCTTGTCGTTGGGGTTTTTATCCTACACGTCGCGTCCAAGCGCCGAGACTCGCGCGGTCAGTGTCGAGAACGAACCGTCTCGCGTCGTCGCGTCGTCGCGCGACGCGTGTACCGTCGTCCACGCGTCGCCGCGCCCCATCCGTCGCCTCCCCAAAAAAACCAAAAGAGGGCGCGCATCTCATCATCACGAGATTCGCCCGCGTTCTCGTCGTCGTCGTCGCGTCGCGCGCACCGGATGCCACTTCATCGCTAATTTTCTATACGCCTTGCGTATCTCATTCTCGTCCGCGTCTCGGGAGATGCCGAGCGCGGCGTAAAAGTCTTTCCCACCGCGCCGGCTCATTGTCGATGAAAAACCGACCGAAAAGTGACGACGGGACGCCACTCGGGGACGCGTCGACGCCGCGTCGCCTCGCGCGATGGCGCGCGAGAATCGATGCTTCCGAGGGTGTTGCGTCGGTACGTCCGACGTTCGGCTCGATCACGTCGTGCGACAGGCGTCGGCGAGCGTCGACGCGCGCGCGCCGCGGAACCCGGAAGAATCGACAGACGATGTCGTCATTCGTGGGGACGTCTTGTACGCGGGACCGCTGAGCACGGTGTATTACGGACGATTCGCGAATAAAGCGATCGCGATTAAACGTCCGAAACTCCGCACGACGCGAGAGATTGATCGGTATCACGCCGAGTTGGGGTTGATGTTGGATTTTGCGCACGAAAACGTCGTCGCCGTCGTCGGCGCGCGCGCGGCGCCTCCGAATTATGAATTATTCTTTCCATTCATGGAGAACGGAGCGGTGGACGAGTTGATGTACGGACACGGATGGACGCCGACGTGGCAGGCGGTGTTGAAACTGGCGAGAGAGGTGAGCGCGGGGATGGCGTATCTGCACGCGAGAGGCGTCGTGCATCGAGACGTGAAACCGGGCAACGTCTTGTTGGACGCGTCCTGGACGGCGAAGATTGGTGATTTCGGTCTCGCCGAGCGTGAGAGCGATCTTCGAGCGTCGTTACAGGCAGCCATCTATTCCACCGAGGATGCCGAGGGGAAATCGCGCGTGGAGGGGAAATGGATCGCGGGCGAAAACGGAGCGCCGAGCGGCGGCTTTCAGAAGCAACACATGGTGGGGTCCATCTTGTACATGTCTCCGGAGGTGTTGATGCGTCGCGTGAGCGGGTACGGGGCGGACGTGTACGCTTACGGGGTGACCCTGTGCGAGATCGCCACGGGCACGGTGCCGTTCAGCGATCGAGCGAGAAACGTCGCCCTCGCGCACACCGTCCTCGACGCGAGTTACAACGAACAAGACTTGGCCAAAGCCATCGCGAGCGAACGTCTTCGTCCCGTGTTACCCGGGGAAACGTCGGGATCTCGCGGAGAGGACGTCCCGGAAGGGCTCAACGATCTCATCACTCGCGCGTGGGCGCACGAGGAACCGTCTCGACCGACGTTTACGGAGATTTCTCGTCGACTCGACGCCGTCGTCGAGACGTACGTCGCCGCGCGCGGTTTGCGAGACGTCGCCGCGGTGTGGTTACCTCCCGCCACCGATCGCGCCGAGGCCGCCACCGCGGCCGCGTGTGCGTTGAAGGAACCCATAGATTGGCCGACGCAAGAGCCCGCGTTCGCGACGCCGAGCGAGGAGGCGCGCGAATCGGCGTCGGCGTTCTCCGCCGGCGTCTTCAGCACGCCCGGCGCGCGAGGCGCGGATAAGATGGAGGATCGTCATCTCATCGTCCCCGCGCTCGGTGGATACGCGCACGCCCACCTCTTCGCCGTCTTCGACGGTCATCGCGGGCACGAGGCGGCGGAATTCGCCATGTCGCACGTCGAACGGGCGGTGCGAAGCGAGTGGGGCGCGCACGGCGACGACGTGGGAAAAGCGCTCGCCGCGGCGACGACGAAACTAGACGTCGCGTTCCGCGCGCGTTTCGACGCCATCAAGGCGAAAGAGATGAGCGCGTCGAGAAACGCGCAGCAAGGGGCGAGGAATCCCGGGTGCACGGCCGTCATCGCGTTGCTCTGGGGCGATCGTCTGTGCGTCGCCAACGCGGGCGACTGTCGCGCCGTGCTCTCGCGCGCCGACGCGCCGGTGGCGCTCAGCGTGGACCACGACGCGCAGAGCAACGCGCGCGAGCGCGAACGCATAGAACGCGATTTTCCGGGCGCGTTGCGTCTCCACGACGGCGTCTGGCGCGTCGGAGACGCGGGCGTTGCCGTCACGCGCGCCATCGGCGACGCCGACGCCAAAGCCTTCGGCGTCGTCGCCGAGCCCGAGACAACGACGACCAAGATAGACGTGTCGACCGACGATTGCGTCGTCCTCGCGTGCGACGGTCTCTGGGATGTCGTCACCAACGACGACGCGCTGGCCATGATCAAAGACACCGTCAAAGAGCCCTCCATGTGCGCCAAACGTCTCGGTTCCGAAGCCTTGACGCGACTCTCGGGCGACAACGTCACGGTCCTCGTCGGTTTCCTGCGAGGCGCGCGCACGTGCGAAAACGTCTCCTGGTCACGCGCGTTCTAGTATTCTTCACGATAGTCTCCTGGTCACGCGCGATAGAATTTGTACAACATAAGCATGGTGACCGACCGACCGACGCGCGTCGTCGTCTTCGTCGTCTTCGCGCGCGTCGGCAGGGAATGAATGCGCTTTGAAACCATTGAATCGATAATATTTCATCGTAAAACAGGTCACCTCTACAGGCTATGTGTACACCGCGGCGCCGCGTGCCGCGTGCGTACGTCGTGACAAGTTCCCACAATTATTTGCCGGTGACGAAGTCCGCGCACGGCGCGCCGGAGATGAGCTTGCAGCCCGCCGGACCGACTTGCTTGTTCGGCAAGATGCGCGCCTCTTCCTTGGTCACGTCACCCGGGCCGTCCGTTTGCACGGTCACCACCGGGCGCGGATCGTAGAACGGTTGTTCGTACTTGCCCGGCGCCAAACCGGTGCCGTTTTCGAGGGTCAAGCCGAGACGGTCGGCGTGCGCCGGACCGGCGAGGAGAATGGCAGCCGCCGTGGCGGCGACCGCAGCCTTCGGGGCGACGAACGCGCTGCGTCGAACGAACACACCACATTTTATTCGTCAGTCTCGCGCGTTCCGAAACCACGACGCGCGCTCGACGTCCACGCATCACGCGCGGGCCCATCGCACGCGTTCCCTCGAGCCCCGCGTCGAGCGATCGCGATCGATCACCGCGCGGTCACCACCGATTCCATCGCGCCTCGGCTACTCGGCGTCTCGCCGACGGACGCGACGCACGAAAAAAAATCCATCGCATCCATCGACGTCGCGTGACGCGCCTCGCGCGCGCGCGACGCCTCACCGGGTCGGTCGATCGATCACCCGCTCGATCGAATCGCGATACGGAACGGATATCGCGCGCGCGGTCGGTCGGTCGTACCTCTTGGCGTCCGCCTTCTTCGCGGCGCGCGCGTCGACGGCGACGGTGGTCTTTTGCGCGGAGGCTCGAACGGTGAACATCGTGTGGTGGATGCGCGTGCGAATATACCGTCGTCGCTCCACCCGCTCGTCGTCGTCGTCGTCGTCCTCATCGGCCGTCGTCGCGCGGTTCCATCGGAAACTCGACAGAGAATGCGTCGGCGCGCGCTTGGTCGTGTCTGTTTCCATAGTGAAGATGGTTTTTTGCCCGTGTATGTACAAAACACCAAACGATGGCACGCGAGACGACCCTCATTTCTATCCATCGACGACCCGCATCCGTCGACGCGAGAGAGATGGACTCGTCGTCGAGTCGTGATTCGAAAACAAAGGTCAAAACGAGATCTTTGGTCATGGATAGTGTTTCGAGGGTGTGTCTTGAAACGGTGCTATTTTAGAGTTTAATGGTATTATACTATGAGGGTATGTTCCGCATGTTCGGTGGATTTTGCGTATATCGCGTACGTCGCGCGTCGCGCGCGGCGATCGTCGTCGTCTCGAGGTGAATGGACGTTTTCGAGCGCGGTCGCGGTCGCGGAGACGCGGAGACGCGGAGACGCGGAGACGCGGAGACGCGCGCCGAATCGATGCGATGTGTACGCTCTCGATAATGTTACAAACGAGCGTTCGCTGCGGTTTCGTTGTCTATCGCTCGCTGCATAAAAAATTGTACGTATGAATACGCGCGAACGCATCGAATCGCGTCCGGTGGTTTCATCGCCTCGTCGATCGCGCGCACCGTCTCGACGCGGACGCTCGACGATGGTTCGTCGCGGCGATGATCGCCACGCGTGAGTTCGACGCCGACGCGTTCGTCGCGTCTCGCGCGAACCCATCGACGACGCGCGTTCGAAGACGAAATCGAAACGCGTCCGTCGCCGCGTCGGCGTCGATCCACGCGTCGTCGCACGCGTCGAACACCACCCACGCGCGATCGCCCATGCCCATCACCGCGTCTACGAGCGTCCATGACGCATCGTCATCCTCGTCATCGTCATCCTCGTTCACGAAGGTTCGCATCTTCATCGACGTCGACAACGATCCAACCGACGTCGCGGCGACGCCTCGAACGATGTCCTCGACGCCGCCCCCGCCGCGTCTCTCTTCTCGTCTCTTCTCCAACGCCACGCGCGTATCGTTCGTCGCCAAGATGTAGAATAAAAAACTCGACCCGCGCTCGCGCGGCGCGTCGACGTCCACCGCGCCCGGAACGCGCGCGCGAGTCACAAAGGTGACGTCTCGCGCGATTCGCCGAGGAAGCGAGACGTCGACGCACGCCGTCGACGCGTATAAATCGCACGTCGACGCGCGTCTCGCGACGTGTGCGCGCGTCGCCGCGTCGACGATGATCGTCGCGCGCGCGCACGCGACCGCGAGGACCGAGAGAAGGACGACGAGGTGTCGTCGGTGGATGGACATAACTGCGCGTCGACGAGTGCCGATTCGATTTGAAATCGATTTCGATTCGGCTCACGGCTTGGCGAGCCAATGGTCGATCGCCGTCGGCGTGATCACGACGACGCCCTCGTCGTCCTCGGCGATGAATAAGATAAGACTGACGTCTCGAGCGAGCTTTTCGATGTGCGCGCGGATTTTGCCGCGTCCGACGACGACGCGGACGTCGCCCGCCGGCGCGAGATTCGCGGCGCGGCGATCGCGAAGCGTCTGTAATAATTGAAGCACGGCGACGCGCGCCTCGGCCACGGTGTGCTCTCGTACATCGAGAACGGCGATGTCGTTCCAATCTTTGACGACGCCGACGGTGAGCCCGGGGGCGGCGCGGCGCGCGGGGTTTCCGAGTAAGACGTCCTCGACGGCGGTTTCCTTGAGCGTCTCTAAAATTTCGTCGTTTGGACGCACGCCGAGCGCGCGCATGTCGGCGTACACCTCGGACGCGTCGGCGATGAGGGCATCGGTCACACCATCGCCGACAGCGGTCTGCACCGCCTCGATCATCGTGTGCAGGGTGCTGGAATCCGGAATCACCTTGAAGTCGCGGCGAGCGATCCAGTAAAAGTCGATGGCGGCGCGTAAATCGTCGGCGTAGCCGTACGCGCCGATCAGCGCCGTGCACGAGAAGACGTTCGGTTCGCATCCGCTCTCGCGCATGTCTTCGAAGATGTCCCGCGCGGCGTTGACGTCGCCCGCGCGACCGCACGCGCGAATGGCTGTGTACCACATTTTACTCGTGGGTCGAACGCCGTCGGCGCGCGCGGCGGCGAGTAAATCGCGCGTGGCGTCGACGACGGATCTGTCAGACTCCTCTCTGCCGCTCGAGCGACCCATGTCGATAGTGGACGCGCACGCGCGAAGAGCGCCGAGATAGGTGACGTGCGTCGGACTGACGCCGGCGTCGCGCATGCGCTCGAGCGTCTCGACGGCGAGCGTCGGTCGGCGCGCTCGCGCGCACGCCTGAATGACAATGTTGAACGTTCTCGCGGGAACAGCCTTGCGCAGGACGGTGGCGCTCTCGCGGACGGCGTCTTCGAGTAACATCACCGCCACGTCCACGTTGGCCGCCGGTGGATCGCAGTACGATCGAATGAGATAAAACCAAAAGTCGTCGCCAACCGCCGTCTTGCGCTCGCCGGCGTTGATCCACTCTTCGTACAGTCGCATGGCGCCCTGACGATCCTGCGTCTTGTACAGCACGATCATCATGCACTGGCACACGCGAGATCTGATTGACGCGCTGTTCATGTGTCCGTGCCACTGCAGACGATCGCGAATGTTCTCGCAGACGTCGGCGACGCCGGCGTGCGACGCCACCTCCAACGCCACCATGAGCGCGTCCAAGCCGCCGACGTGCGTTCGCACCGTCTGCACGACGCGATTGAGGTTATCTCTGCGCTGAATGGTCGTCGCGGCGTCATCTGCCGGGGATTCGATCAACGCTTCGTACAGACTGATGTACGTCGCCGATGAAATCGGACGAATGCCCGACGACTGCATGCGCGTGAAGACGCGAAGCGCCAATTTAAACTTGCCCTGTTTATTCAGCATTTGCATCACCTTGGCGTACGCGCGCTCGACGCGCGCGCGTTCCTTGCCGTTGTGCGCCTCGAGCGCCTTCAATTCGTTCGAGCGTCGCTGCATCTTTTCTGGATCCGCCGACCCGCCTTTGTCGTACGAAAACGCGGCGGCGAACGCCACGGCGCCGAGCGAACCGGATTGCATAAAGGGCAGCGTCTCCAATCGATCGAGCATCTTGATCGCCTCGTCCACCCTGTCGAGACCCGCGTACATGCTCACGGCGTACGACCACGTGTTCGCGCCCAGTTGGACGTTCGTCTCGAGCGCGGTTTCAAACAATTCGGCGGCGACGTGCGCCGTGTTCGACGTCGCCGCGCCGAGCAACGCGCACACGCAATAATCCGTCGCCAGCGTGAAATCGAGCTCTCTCGTCATCGTCATGTGATCGTTCAATAAATCATACGTCACACGACGCGCAAACTTGTCGTTGTGCGCGTTATTCACCAATCTGCACGCCGCCGTGTACGCACGCTGGACGAGCACCGCGGAAACTTTAGGTTTCCAGACCCCCGTCGCGGCGTCCCGAAACTCTTCTCTAAATTCTCCGTACGTCCGCGCGAAAGCCTTCACGCGCGTGGGCTGTAAACACAACCCCTCTAGCATCGCGCAATACGCCTCGGCGCGGGCCTTGACGTTCCCCGCGCGAGCGGCGAGGATGCGCGCCCACGCGACTTCGGCGTCCGCCGCGCGTCCCGGCGCCCACTCCAACACCTTGGCCATCTCCACCGCCACCTCTCCCGTGCCGTCGTCGTACCCTCGCTTCAAACACTCCTCATAAATGATCTCGCACGCCCGCACGCGTCGCTTCTCCGCGTATCGTCGCATGAGCAACTCGGCGCCCCGTCCCTCCAACCGCGCGAGCGCCTCCGCCGCCTGTTCGGGCGTCCACTCGTTCGCCACCGCCGCCCACAGCGCGGGCGCCCACACCACGTCTCGAACCTCCATGTCCCTCTCCGTCGCTAATCGTCGCGCGTACGCCATCGTGCGCTCGTACGTGCGCGACTTTCCCCGCCCGCTCTCCTCCGCGCGCGGCGCCGCGACGAATCTTCTAAACGCCCTCCTCGCGCTCTTCCTCCCCGTGACCGCTCCTCGCGCGCCCTCCTCGCCCGCCGACGCGTCGTCGTCGTTCGAGAACGATCCACGTCGATCGTCCGCGCCCTCGTCTCCCCCACCGTCGTCCTCGCGCGTCGCGAGTCGTCGCGCGGCGGCGCGCCCACCGCTCGCGCCGGCGTCGCGCGCCCATCGCCCTCGCGCGTCGAGGCCTCGCGCACCGCGCCCGAAACGCGCGCCGACGCGCGCGGCATCCCGTCCACCGCTCGTGGACGCCGCGCACGACCCGCGCATGTCGCCCGCGCGCGCGCGTGTGACGGATAAGCGCGTCCCCGCGCTCGACCGCCGCCGGTCGAGCCGCTCGAGGCGTGTCCCCGCGCGCGTCCGCACACTACGCCGCGTCCGCCTCGCGCGCGCGCGAGACGTCGCAGACGCCGAAGACATGTCTGCGGTCGCGTTCGCGAGAGACGCGCTCGCGAGAGACGTCGCGTCGTCCGCGTTCGCGGCGTCGAGCGCGCTCGAGGGATGGCGCTCGCCTCGAATGGGCGCCGCGCTCGACGTAGCGGACGACGCGAGACGCGCGTGGGAGGCGCTCGCGCGTCGAGGAGTGATGCGCGCACTTCTCACGGACGCGCACTGCGCGTTTCTCGCCGACGCGTACCCGGACGACGCGCTGAAGGACTACGTCGTGGAGCGCAAGACGATCGGGTCCCAGTTGACGCTCGGCGCGTGCGGGTGGCGACTGTTTCGATGCGCCATCGTGTCGTATCAGCGGCCGGTGCAGGAGTGGCTGGACGCGGTCGAGCGGTCGATCCGCGCGGAGGAGGAGGGGGAGGAGCCGGTGGAGCTGCCGACGTTTGATTACGTCGAGCCGACGCGCGCGACGGTGCGCGCGTTCGCGCGGGACAGTTTGGTGGCGGTGACGCGGAGAGTGGTCGAGGGCGCGGTGTGCTCGCGATCGACGACGCGTCTGAGCGCGAAATTGTGTAAAGACATCAAGCATAGCGCGAGGAGAAAGGCTCAGAGGGTGAGCTGGGAGCGAGGGATGGGGAAATTCGCACAATCGGCGAATATGTTTCGAACGTCGGCGTTGGCGAGTGTCGTCAATGTCTCGGGTGAATTCATCGTCGACGTCGGTTTGGCGACGTATTTCAGCATCCAGGCGACGAAAGTGGTGAAAAAAGGGTCCGTCGTTCGCGCCTGGCGTCGCGCCGTGCTTCGAGCGTCGTGTAAAGCCGCCGCCGTGCTCGTCGCCGGCGCGTCCGCCGTCGCCGCCTTCGCCCTCTGTCGTCCTCGCGGCGCCTCGCCTCGCGTCGTCATCTGGGGCACGTACGCCGCGCTCACCGCGGGCGAACTCACGGGCGCCATCTTCATCGCCCCGGAGTTGGTGCGACTCATCGACGCCGCCTCGGGCGACTCGGCCGCCGACTCGGCCGCCTCCGCCGACTCGGCCGCCGCCGCCGACGACTCCGCCGCCGCGTGAAACTAGACGACGACGACGACGACGACGACGACGACGACGACGACGACGACGCGCGCGCACGCAGACGACACCGCGCGCCCCACACCCCCCCCCGCGCCCGCCGTCGCCCTCGCCGCGCGCGTCCACGCCCCTCCACAATATTCAAACCCCCAAACCCCCATGTAATCCAAAAACCATCGAGTCAACACTCGGAGGTGGCGGCGCCCGCCACCTCGTCCCCGTCCGTCGTACTCGCGTCTCCACACGCCGCCGACCGCGCGCGTTCTCTCGCACACGCGCGAACCGCTCGTCCGCGTCGCGTTCTCTCACCCCTCCCTCGCGTCGCGCGCGCTCGCGCGAGACCGCGGCGTCGACGCGACCGACGACTCGACGCAAGATCGATCTCTCGACGAGACGATTTTCATTCATTCATCATGGTGCAGGGCACGGTGAGCTCGGTGGGCCTGCCCCCGGGATGGCAGGAGGTTCGCGCGGAGGGTAAGGTGTATTACTGGCACATGGCGACGAACGTGACGCAGTACGATCGACCGACGGAGGAGACCAAGGCGGAGAATAAGTTTGGATACCTCGGGAACACGGGGGCGTCGTTCAATCATCTGGGCGCGGATGACGCGTTCGGGGCGGAGGAGTACGAAGCGCCGCCTCCGGACGCGTACAGTAAAGGGAAAGGTCTCGGGACGAAGGATCTCGGGTACGGGGCGACGGAGAGCGGGGAGGATTTCCGAAAAAGACACGAGATTAGCGTGCGCGCGCCGCCGGGGGCGACGACGCCGGATCCGATGATGTCGTTCGACGTGGGACCTTGGCCGAAACCGTTGTTAGACGCGGTGAAACGGGCGGGATACACCGAGCCGACGGCGATTCAGGCGCAGTCTTGGCCGATTGCGTTGCAAGGGTACGATATGATCTCCGTGGCGAAGACGGGGAGCGGGAAGACGGTTGCGTTTTTGTTTCCGGGTTTGATGCACATCGCCGAGCGTGGGAACGGACGCAACGCCCGAGGTCCGACGATGTTGGCGCTTGCGCCGACTCGCGAGCTCGCGACGCAGATTCAAGAGGAATGCATGAAGTTTGGTTCGTCGTGTGGCGTCGGCTCGGTGTGCCTGTACGGGGGCGCGCCCAAGGGTCGTCAATTGGCGCAGCTTCGCAACCGACCGCAAATTTGCATCGCCACCCCGGGTCGTTTGAACGATTTGTTGGAGAGCCGCATGATCGACATGTCCACGGCGACGTACGTCGTCCTCGACGAGGCTGATCGCATGTTGGATATGGGTTTTGAGCCGCAAATTCGTAAGATTCTTCAACACGTTCCGGTGGATCGTCAAACGCTCTTCTTCACCGCGACGTGGCCCAAGGCGGTGATTCGCGTCGCGACGGCCATCTTGACCAACCCGATCCAGGTGAACATCGGCGACACCGATCAACTCGTCGCCAATAAGGACATTACGCAAAATATTGAAATCCTCAGCGGCTTTGACAAGGAGAAGCGCCTGATGGAAATCTTAAACAGCCCTCCGGAAGGCTGCGATCCGCTCAAGGCGCTCGTCTTCTGTTCCACGAAACGCATGTGCGACCAAATCGGTCGCTCCATCGGTAACTTGGCCGGCATCATTCACGGCGACAAGGAACAGCGAGAACGCGACTGGATCTTGAACCAGTTCCGTCAAGGCCGCACGCCTGTCCTCGTCGCCACCGACGTCGCCGCGCGCGGTTTGGACGTCAAGGATTGCAACTTGGTCATTAACTACGACTTCCCGAACCAAATCGAAGATTACGTGCACCGCATCGGCCGTACCGGTCGCGCCGGTAAGAAGGGCTGGGCGTACTCGTTCATCGACGGCGGCGAAGGCAACATGGCTCGCAAGCTCATTCCGATTCTTCGCGACGCCAACCAAGTCGTGCCGCGCGAGATCGAAGAAATGGCCCGATCCTCTGGATTCGGTCGCTCGGGCGGTCGCAGAGGAGGCGGCGGTCGCAGAGGAGGCGGCGGCGGCTACGGCGGCGGCGGCTACGGCGGCGGCGGCGGCGGCTACGGCGGCGGCGGCTACGGCGGCGGCGGCGGCTACGGTGGCGGCGGTAACGGCGGCTACGGTGGTGGCGGCGGCGGTTACGGCGGTGGCGGCTACGGCGGCGGCGGAGGTCCGCAACGAGGCGGACGCTCCTACGGCGGCGGCGGCGGCGGGTACGGCTCCGCCGGCGGTGGAGGCTATGGCGGCGGCGGCGGTGGATGGAACCGATAAATGGGACCGTCACATCGAGCGCACACGCTGAAAGGAAATACTGTTTCTAGGACAGCTGATTGAACGGCGCTGCGCGCGAGGTTACGCCGACGACGTTGTGCTTTTGTGATTGAATTGAAACCACTCGTGTATGAAATCCGTGGTTTCCCCAGCACACTCGTCGACTGCACGCCTCGTCGCGCGTTTCGATGTCTTTCGCGTCGTGATCTCAGCTCAGCGACACTTCAAACACATTTCCTTTCGTATTCACAAACACTTCGACTAACGCGTACTAATGATTCCCGACCGCGGCGCCGAACGAAGACGACTCATCCGCTTCGCTCGACGCCCCAGACCGAAGCGATGTATTCGTCTCGTCCAGACACCATGCGATAAAACCGATACCTATTTCTGTTATTCACGTAATAATTCTGATGATACCGCTCCGCCGGCCAAAACGTCATCTTCGACGCGTCCACGACCTCTACTTTTATCGGCGCCCCGAAGACGTTTGATTTTTCAATCTCCGCCTTTGACTTCTCCGCCGCCTCTCGCTGCGCCTCGTCGAGCGCCCAAATCACCGGTCTATACTGCTCTCCCGCGTCAACGAATTGACCGTCGTCACGAGTCGCGTCAATCTGTCGCCAATACACGCGCAACAACGCCTCGTAGCTCGTCTTCGACGCGTCGTACAACACGCGCACGCTCTCGACGTGTCCCGTCTTCCCACTCCCGACGTCTCTGTACCTCGGCCGATCGACGTGCCCACCGACGTACCCACTCGTCGTCGCCAAGACGCCGTCGACGGCGTCGAACGGGGCCTCCATGCACCAGAAACACCCACCCGCGAACTCCGCCTCGGCTTGTCCCGGTCCCGGCGTCGGGAGCGCGGCGGGAAGGTCATCCTCGCCCTCGAAGAATCCGAGATCGTGGATCACGTCTCGCCACAGCGGGAGCGTGAGGGCGAGGAGTCCGTATCGAGCGACCTCGCGACGCGTCGGCGCGCGCGTTGCGGTCGCGGTCGCCGTCGCGTCGACGTCATCGTCTTTTCTCTCGGCTCGTGTGGCTGTGCGCGCGATCGAAGACGCCTCGCGCGAGCGCTGGGCTCGCGCGTGACGGGCGAGCGCGCGAGGTGGACGCGAGGTGAACGCGCGCGCGGGCGCGGAAGACGTCGCGGCGCGCATGACGAGGCGTGACGTGGCGTGCGGGTGCGGATGATGTCTCTACGTCTCGTCTTTTACGACAACAGTCAACGCGCGGCTACGCGTCGTTGGATTTTTCCTTCTTCGCGCGAACGTCGTGGTTGTACACGCGCGCCATGTTCACCTGTGCGTCGCTCGCGTCAGTCGATCGGTGTAGGCGTCGAGTTCTCTCGCGCGTCGAGTGCGAAGACGCGTTTGCGCTTCGTCGCTTCGTCGCGCACCTCCATGATGGTGACGTTATCCTTCAACACCGCCAAATCCCTCGCGTTCGCCTCCAACCCACTCTCACACGCCTTTACGTTTGTCTCTAACAACTCCTTCGCCTCGTCCAACGGATATTCCAACATCACGTTCGCCCCCAACCACAGATAGACGCTCTCCGGCGTCGCCACCTCGGCGTCCGCGAACGTCGCCTCCGTCAACTGATACTTCACCGTCGTCCCACTCTCGTCCCCGCGCTCGCGCTTCTCCACCAGCGTATCCACCGCCTCCAACGATCGTCTCACGTCCGGTAACTGCGTCGATAGCCGTATGCGCTGCTGTTGAAGCTCCGCCTCGAGTCGTTTGTATTGCGAGTACCGTCGCCGCATCTCCGTCATGACCTCGTCGATCGTTTTCCCAGCGAGGTGCGCGTCCACGTCCTCGATGAACTGGAAGATGACGACGGAAAACAAAACATACGCGCGTCAGTCGATCGGTCGAGCCTCGCGTCGCGTCGAGCACGCGCGCGACGAGGGCTTTGGGATGAATGATGATTTCGGTCAAGTCAAACCTTTGTCAAAGGCGGCTGTCCGTGCGCGCGCGTTCGCGTCCGCGTCGCGCGCGTCGAGCGTCGTCGCACCTTGGCGCGAGGCACGCCCGTATCCATGGTCGCGGTCGCGTTCGTCGTCGTCATCGTCGCGCGCGGTGTTGTGATGCCACCAACGAGCTCGCTGGGAAGATGGCATCGGGTCACACGCCGACGCGCCGCCGACGCCGCCGTCGCCGTCGACGCCGCGCGCGATCGACTCAGCGCGCGCGCCTTCACCGTCACGCCCGCTCGCATGCGCGTCGCGAGCGTCGACGGCGTCGCGCGAGCGCCGCACGCGCGAACGGCGGTGACAGCGTCACGCGCCGAACGCGTCCCGTCGACGCGCGACGGCGCCGCGCGCGCGCGCGACGCCATGGGCGCCGGACGCTCGTCGCGACGTTCGTCCACGGCGCCGCGCGCGCTGGACGCGACGTCGAGCGAGCGCGCGAGGGAGACGGCGGGCGCGTGGGCGTGGAGAGACGGCGCGCCGGCGCCGTTCGGGCCGTCGACGACGGAGGACGGTGGCATCAATTTCTGCGTGTACAGCGAGGCGGCGAGCGACGTGACGCTGTGCGTGTACGATGGGGATTGGTCGGAGACGACGCCGACGCTGGAGGTGCCGATGAAGAGGACGGGGAATGCGTGGCACGTGTGCGTGACGAGCGGGGTGCCGAAAAAGGGCGCGAGATACGGATATAGGTGTCGAGGGAACGGTGGATGGGAGACGGGAGCGCGGTGGGAAGACGCGCGCGTGCTCATGGATCCGTACGCGCCGCTCGTGGAGGCGCGTCGAGAGGTGTTCGGAGAGTGGCCGAAACACAAGACGCGCGGCGACGTCAACGATCCCGACATGTTGAGCGGGTACGATTTCGAGTCCGCGCCGTTCGATTGGGAAGGCGTGGAGTCGCCGACGATCGCGGAGAAGGACATGATCGTGTACGAGATGACGGTGCGCGCGTTCACGGCGGATGAGAGCTCCGGTTTGAGCGACGACGCGAGAGGTTCGTACGCGGGCGTCGCCGCCAAGGTGGAACATTTAAAATCTCTCGGCGTCAACGTCGTGGAGCTCCTGCCCGTGTTCGAGTACGACGAGATGGAGTTTCAGCGCATACCGAATCCGAGAGATCATATGGTGAATACTTGGGGGTACAGCACGATGAGTTTCTTTGCGCCAATGTCGCGTTTTGGCACGCGAGGATCGGACGCCGCGCAGGCGTCTCGCGAATTCAAAGAGATGGTCAAAGCGCTGCACAAGGCTGGCATTCAAGTCGTCCTCGACGTGGTGTACAACCACACCGGGGAGATGAACGATGAGTTGCCCAATCTCTGCTCCATGCGCGGCATCGATAACAAGACGTACTACATGACGGATACGGATCAGTACGTGCAAATGTTAAACTTCACCGGTTGCGGCAACACGCTCAACGCGAACCATCCGCACGTCGCATCGTTCATTCTCGATTCCCTGAAACACTGGGTGAAAGAGTACCACGTCGACGGATTCCGTTTCGATCTCGCGAGCGCACTCTGCCGAGACGAAAAGGGACACCCGATGAATTCGCCTCCGGTGATTCGAGCCATCGCCAAGGACCCCGAACTGGCGCACGTCAAACTCATCGCCGAACCCTGGGATTGCGGTGGACTGTATCAAGTCGGCAGCTTTCCGAACTGGGACCGATGGTCCGAGTGGAACGGCGCCTATCGCGACGTCCTGCGACGCTTTATTAAAGGAGACGACGGCGTCAAGAGCGACTTTGCGCGTCGCATCAGCGGCTCCGCGGACATGTACCACGTGAATAACCGCAAGCCGTACCACTCCGTCAACTTTATCACCGCGCACGATGGTTTCACTCTGCGCGATTTGGTGAGCTATAACGGCAAGCACAACATGGCGAACGGCGAATTCAACAACGACGGCTCCAACGACAACTTGTCGTGGAACTGCGGCGTCGAGGGCGAGACGGGCGACCAGGGCGTGCAGGGTCTTCGTTGGCGCCAGATGAAGAATTTCCAAGTCGCGCTCATGGTGTCGCAGGGCACGCCGATGATGCTCATGGGCGACGAATACGGCCACACGCGATACGGGAACAACAACACGTACGGTCACGACGACAGACTCAACAACTTTCAGTGGGGAGAGCTCGAGGAACAAAAGGAACACTTTTTCCGTTTCTCGTCCGAGATGGTGAAATTCCGTCACTCGAACCCTCTCCTCGGTCGCGATGAGTTCTTGACCGACGCCGACGTTACGTGGCACGAAGACCGTTGGGACGATCCGACGTCCAAGTTTTTAGCCTTCACGCTGCACGACCGCGGGCAGGGATGCGGAGACTTGTACATCGCCTTCAACGCGCACGAATTTTACGTCGACGCGGCGTTACCCGCCCCGCCGCACGGAAAACGATGGGCGAGAATTGTGGACACCAACTTTCCCTCTCCCGAAGATTTCACCGCCGAGGGCAAGTTTGGCGTCGAGGCGCGATACAACGTCGCGCCGAGAGGGTGCATCATTCTCATGGCCAAGTGAGCGAGCGCTCGCGCCGCGTAGACGCGTTAGACGACGTTGAATGACTAACTATTCGCTTGTATGCTGCATTGACTATCTATTGGCTATCACGCGCGTCCTCCTTCGGCGTCAAACTCTCGACAAACTCGACGATCCATTCCACCGCTGCCTCGGCCGCCGCCGCGTCTTGGACGAACGCAAAGTGTCCCGCGCCCTCCAACACGCGAAGCGCCTTCACCCCTCTCGACGATAACTTCTCACTGACGAATCGTTCCATGGTTTTCACCGTCGTGAACTCGTCTCGAGACGGATGCACGAACAATTTCGGCGTCGTCTCGTCCTCGGTCAGCGTCGACGCGTGGTCGCGCATCAACCACTTGGCGCCGACGCCGAACAATCCACACCCGTACGACCCGCGAGGGTACCCGATGGCGACGTACGACGCGATGCACGATCGTTGACCGAGCGCGTACGCGCACACGGTGGAGCCGTACGAGTATCCTATGAGGTGCACGCGCGCGCGCGCGTCGCCGCCGGCGCACGTCCCGTCGATGACCAAATCCGCTGCCGCGCACACATCCTCCCCTTCCTCTCTCGTCCCTCGCCAACTCGAGCTTCCGAGCGAGCCCGAGGTACCGCGAAGGGCGACGCACACGGAACCAAAGCCTCGACGCGCGAGCGCGAGCGCGAGCGGTCGCATCATCTGTCGATTACCACCGAGTTTTGGGTGGGCGTGCACGAGGACGAACCAGTCTCTCGGCGCCGTCGACGGCGCGAGCGTCGCGTCGTCGGTGATGACGCACTCTATGCGCGTGCCGTCGCGCGATCGCGTGAAGTGCGCGCGCTCGCGAAGCATGACGAGTGTGAGCGGACGCGGTGTGCGGGACGGGACGGCGGCGGCGGCGGCAAAGAGTCGACAACGCAGAACAATACGGAACAATATTTCTACCGCGCGAGGGGACGCGGGCGCGAACGAAGCGACGCTCATTCCTTCTTTTCGTCTGTGTACGCGGCGGCGACGGCGGCGAAATCGCTGTTGGCGTATCCGAGCCCCTTGGCTTTGACGTATTGCGCGTTGGTCGCCGCGGTGATGGGCGCGGCGTAATCCAATTCGTCCGCCAAGTTGAGCGCCAATCGTAAATCTTTCTGCTGCAGATACACCTGGAAATTCGGTGCGAAATTCTTCGAGCTCATGAGCTTACCCTTGGCGGTGGTGAGCGGCGAACCCATGGCGGAGTGCGAGAGCATCTCCAAAATCGCGTCCGAGTCCAAACCGGCGCGTTGACTCAAGCCGTGCATCTCCCCGAGCGCGCCGATGACGTTCCCCATCATGATTTGAAGCATGAGTTTCGCGCGCGCGGCGTGCGTGGGGGTATCGCCGACCAACCAACGCTTCGCGCCCATGATTTCCATGTGCGCCGCGCTCGCGTCGTACGCCTCCCTCGAACCTCCGCCGATGAACAACAGCTCCCCCTTGGCCGCGTCTCGCCACCCACCGCTCACCGGGGCGGCCAAGAAGGATACATGTTCACCCAAAATCTCCCTCGTCGCTTCCCCGCACGCGCCGTCGACGGTCGAACAGTCCACGTACGTCTTCTTTCGCGTCCCGCTCGCGCGAGACGCCCCCTCCGCGTACGCCCTCGCCACCGCCATCGCCGCCATCGGATCGCTCAGCATGGCGAACGTCACGTCCACGTCCCCGCTCGCGATCTCCTCCACGCTCGACGCGAGCGTCATCGATCCATTCGCGTGTTCCGTCGCGCGGTCCTCGTTCTCGAACGCTTCGAGACACGCGCGCGCTTTATCCGCGCTTCGGTTCCACGCCACGACGTCGCACCCACCGCGAGCGAGCGCGCGCGCCATGGCGTTGCCCATGATTCCCAGGCCGAGGAATCCCACCCGCGTCGTCGTCGTCGTCGTCGTCATGGGTGCGCGCGCGGATGGATGAACGTTTTTGTCCCCGAGCGCGCGGCCGAGAGTGACGCCTCAGTTCGCCGCGCGCGCGCGTCTCTCGCGCGATGCGGCTGACGACGCGCGCGACGATGACGCTCGCGACGTCTACGCGCGTCACCGCGCGCGCGAGACGCGCGCTCGCGCCCGCGCGAGGCGGTACGCGAACCGCCGCCGGTGTCCCCGCAGGCACACTCGACGACACCGACGACGACGACGACGACGAGATGACGCCCGAGTACCTCGCGCGCGCGTCGACGCCGAGCGATCGATTTCAAGAGTCATCCTGGGGCGACGCCGCGCTCGCCGAGAGCTGTCTGCGAGCGATGCGCGTGCAGTGGACGCACGGGTACTCGAGCACGCCGACGGGCTTTCCGCGGTGCACGCACGGGTTCGGCGAGATTCTCGCCGGGATGCAACCGGCGGCGGCGGACGTCGTGCTGCGAGAGTGTTTTGATTCGACGACGAAGAGCGTGTTGGATCCGTTCATGGGAGGCGGGACGACTTTGGTGGCGGGACAGACGCTCGGGTGGCGCGCGCACGGCGTCGACGTGAGTCCGTTGGCGTGCTTCGTTTCGGCGAATAGAAATTGGCGTGCGGACGAGGCGAGCGTGGAGGCGATGGTGGAGACGGCGGCGCGCGCGGTGGCGAGCATGGGCGCGCGAGCGGCGGAAGTGGAGGGGGAGAGCGACGGAGTCGCCGTCGCCGTCGACGCGACGGTCGGCGAGGAGGCGGGCGAGGGAGACGCGGGCGTGCCGAGACCGTGGTTACCAATCAGACGCGCGGTTCGCGAGGCGACGGTGGACGCACCGCCGAGAATCGCCGAGGCGTTGTGGTTTTGCATGTCGGTGGCGTTGCAGCGGACGCAAAAGTCGCAGAATAAGCGGCGGCCGAAGGGTCGCGGGAAGAAGAATAGAGGCGGCGGCGACGCGGCGAGCGCCAACGCGGAGGCGTTCAGTAAAGTCGTCGATGAGTACGCCGTTCGTCTTCGTGAGTTTAAACGCGCGTGCGACAGGAACGATCCTCCGGCGCCGCTCGCGTCGATTCACAATGTGGATATTAGGAAATTCGCGCTCGCCAAAGACGAACGCGTCGATTGCGTGTTGACATCGCCGCCGTATCCGGCGGTGTACGATTACCTCTCGTTCGCGCGAAAGGTTCGCGCCGGCAGCGGCGCGGTCGTCTCGTCGTCGAGCGTCGACGGTCCGACGTCGTCGTACGTCAATACCGTCGTTCCCGGCGATAGAAATTGGCCCAAGGAATGGTTGGAGGGCGAAATCGGCTCTCGACGCGCCCTTCGCTCCGATCCGCACGCTTTCAAAGACGTCTGGCAGCGCGAACAAGAGGACTGGCTTAGAGTTGTCGCCGATTCGCTCGTTCCCGGCGGTCGAGCCGCCGTCATGGTCGGCGACGGCGCGAACATCAACACGCGAACGAGTCTCGCCGCCGCCGCAGGATTATTCAACCTTCGCGACGTCGCCGGATGCACGATGAAACTCACCGCCACCATGTCCGACGGCGCCGTATACAACCAAGCGCGCACCGAACACTTGATCATATTCGAAAAACTGCGCGAGTAGGCTTTTGACGCGTCATACATATCCGCTGTAAAAGTTTCTTCCCTCTCGCGCAAAACTGTCCCTGCGTCGTCGTCGCCGCACTCGCCGCCGCGTCGCTCTCTCGCGCGACGACCGACCGACCGACCGACTCGCGCGATGTCTCGCGCGTTTGTCGACGCGCGTCCGTCGGCGACGTCGTCGACGACGACGGCGACGGCGACGGCGCGCGCGCGTCGTCCCTCGAGTCGAGGCGGACAATCGAGCCGTCGCGGATCGCGAAACGTCGCGCGTCGCGCGTCCACCTGGCGCGAAGACGCCGCGGGCGACGAGGCGCGGGAACACTCGCGCGTACATCTACCCTTTGGCGGCGCGCGCGCGGACGAGACGGCGTCGCCGTCGCCGTCGCCGTCGATGTCGGGTTGGGACGGCGACGACGACGACGCCTCGACGCGAGAGTTTCCGTCATTGTTCGGATTCTCCGGTCTGTTCGGCGTCCCTCGAGGGGCGATCTCGCGATGGGACAGTAAACCGACGCCGTTGCGAGGACTCACGGAGGAACAGGTGCCGAAACACGTGGCGGTGATCATGGACGGGAACTCGCGGTGGGCCGAACGGCGACAGTTACCGCGAACCATCGGTCACGAGCGGGGCGTGAACGCGCTTCGCGGCGTCGTCAAGTGTTGCGTGTCGTGGAGCGTGCACACGCTGACGGTGTTTGCTTTTAGTCAAGAGAATTGGGGTAGGAATCAGATGGAGGTGGAGGAATTAATGGCGTTGGTGGAGACGACGATGCGAGACGAGTTGCCGCTCCTCGTCAAGGAGGGCGTACGCGTGGAGGTGATCGGCGATCTGAGCAAGGTGAACGTCGGCGTCCGCGAGGCTGTGACGCGCGCGGTGGAGGCGACGAAAGAGAACGACGCCCTACGACTCGTCATCGCGTTGAGTTACGGAGGGAGACAAGACATCGTCCAGGCGGCGCGCGCGCTCGCGCGTAAAGTCGCCGCCGGAGAAATCCACCCCGACGACATCGACGAGGACGCCATCTCCGTCCACTTATCCACCCACGACCCCGACGCCGCGGCGAACGACGCTCGATTCACCCAAGCCCCGGACTTGCTCATCCGAACCAGCGGCGAGCAACGTCTGAGCAACTTTCTCCTCTGGGACTTGGCGTACACCGAGCTCTACTTCGCCAACACCATGTGGCCCGAATTCGGCGAGGCTGAGCTCAGACGCGCCATTCACGCCTACGCCAAGCGCGACCGACGATTCGGCGGCCGGGCGTAGTCGACGCCATGAAGATGGACTCGAGACGTTCGCTCTCCTCTCTCCTCTCTCGTCGCGCCGCGCGAGCCCGTATGCGCTTTGTTGAATTTGACGATTCACGATTCGTCAACGAGTCCCCCCGGCGCACTCGCGCACTTCTCCCGCCATTTTCGTCGCCGATGACTGGCGGCGAGCCGCCGACCGAGCCGCTCGACCGTCGTCACACCGTCGCGCGCTCGACCGAACCGAGCCGCGAACGCCGCCGCGAACACGCGCGCGCTTTTCCTCCGTCTCGATACCGCCGCCGACGCGCGAGACCGGCGACCGGACGCGCCCACAGACACACGAGATGACGCGCGCGCGCGACCTGGCGCAGCTCAGCGGTCACTCGGAGGCTGACTGCGAGGAGGTGCTCGCGCAGTGCCACGGAGACGTCGATCGCGCGATCGATCGATTGCTGAACAGTGCGTGACGACGCGAAATATCTCGCGCTCGATCGCGGCGCGCGAGACGGGAGGGAGACGTCGCGCGAGACGGGAGGGTGGATGTCGTCGACGGATCGGTCCTCGATCTCAGGCGTGGATTTGGCGGCTGACGATTCGTGAACGGTGAAATGAGGGACTCGTGAGGAGGGGAGAGGAAGATTGGTGGTGGGGGGACGCGCGCGCGATGACGACGGAGAGAGGAGGCGCGAAAAAGATGAGACGACTGACGACGACGATGACACGCGCGATTTTCGACGACGCAGTGGATAAATTTGAAACCATCGGGAAGAAGACGACGAAGAAGAAAACCGGCGGAGAGGGCGGACGGGCGAACGGGAAGAATGGATTCCAGAACGGCAGAGACGGTGGTGGAGAGAAAAAGAATGGCAAGCTCAACGCAGATCGTCCGAACGGACGCGGGGAGAAGTCGGGACGCAACGGTGGGAAGTTTCCGACGCCGCGGGCGGGCGAGCGCGGGGGCGAGCGAGGCGGAAGACCGGCGCGGGCGGCGGCTCCGGCGGCTCCGGCGGCTCCGGCGGCTCCGGCGGCGGCGGTACCGGCGGCGCAACCTCAGACGAAGCTCGAACCGGCGCCGAACCCGGCGCCGATTCGTCCGGGCGGGAAGACGCTCGCTGATTTAGTGCGTGGCGAGCCCACCCCAGCGGCGGCTCCGGCGGCGGCTCCGGCGGCGGCTCCGGCGAAGGGCAGCGCGGCGGCTCGTCCGCAAGGCGGAAAGGCGGCGCCGAAGCAGACTGCGGCGGCGGCAACCGCGCCCGGTGCGGGCGCGTCGATGAACTGGGCCAAGAAGGTGGCGGGTTCGACTGCGCCGCCGGCGGCGGCGCAGCCGCAAGCGGAGGCTCCGGCGCAACAGCACCAACCGGCCGCCCCGCAGCAGCAACAACAGCCGACGCAGCAGTCGCAACGAGCTGCTGATAGCTTTGGTTTCGGTTTTGATGCTTCTGCACCGACGTCTCGTCCGCAACAAGCGGCTACGTCTGTCGAAGGCGCGCAAACGCAAGATCTTGGACTTCAGTTTGGAAACTTCTCCTCTGCTGGCGGCGACTTCGGCTTTGGTTTTGATTCCTCAGCCGGTGCGGCTGGTTGGGGTGTGCAGCAACAACAGCAACAAGGTCAACAACCGCAACAACAACGTCAGCAGCGACAACAACCGCAACAACCTGAAACGAGCAAGAAGCAAACTAGCAACCCCGGTATGGCGACCAAGTTGCCCGACGCGGTCAACGGCAGCGCCGCCGTCGAGCAGCAAGCCGCCTACCCTCCGTACTTTGGTGGCATGATGCCGAACGCATATGGTAACTACATGATGCCGCCGGCGGTCCCCATGGCGGGAGGCTACGCGGGTTACGAAGGTTACCAGCAACCGGCGCAAAACGGCGAGCAAAACGGCGCCTACGCGGATTACTACAAGCAGCAAGCTGCGGCGGTTCCGAGCCAGCAAGCGTACGCTGAGAAGTCCCAGTCGAACGCGAAGGGCTCCGCCGCGAGCTCTGCGTCCGGCCAGCCGATGCAAGTCATGCCGAACGCGTACGGCCATCCCATGTACTCCTACCCTTACGCCATGCCCCACCAGCCAGCGTACCCGTACGCGGTGCAATCTCACTATCCGTACCCCCCGGCCGCCGCGGGTGTCTACCCGGGCGCCGCTCCGAACGGCAAGCAAGCCGTGAACGCGCCTCCGGGCTACAAGATGCAAGAGGGCGCCGCGCAACGCGGCGCCGAACAGAACGGAGCTCGCCGCGACAACGGTCAAGCAGCGCAGTATGCGGAGCAACAACAGATGCAATATGCCGGCTACTACACCCAGTACGCGAGCCAGCAAGCGACGCAACAGTACGGCCAACAGTACCGTCAGTGATCGCGCGCTGTGCACGCGGTTCCCGAAGCCAATATAGAAGATTTAATATTTTCCACTCTAGGCGAAAATTGACACGGCGCCTCGTCCCTCGACGCGTGAAGAATAGGAGAAATGCTTGGTGATTACAAATAATCGCGTCGTTGAGTTAGTTACCCGTGAGAAGGGCGAGGGTCAAGATGACCATCGCAACCTTACCGTTGACGTTCTCCGCCGTCGCTGTCCACACCGTTGGGAGACGCTCGTCCTTGAAGGAGGCGTTTTCATCCGGAATGGTGTCGCGAAGGCTCTTTTGTCCAGCCGCCGCCGGCGCGATCGTGCCCGCGGTCACCAAGGCGATGATCAACAACATGGAACTGAAACCACCCGCGGAGAACATCTGGTGCGCCACGGATCCACCACCGGCAATCTTACTGAAGAGGGCGAAAACCGCGCCGACCATGGCGGCGCGTCCGTTGACAACCTCCGGAATCTTATACTTGGCGTCGAAACCCATGAAATCCATCGGCGTGAGCGACGCAAAGTCCACATCATCACCACCGCTCGCACTACCAGCCTTCTTGGACATGTCAGCCTCGATCACACCAGCCTTGTTCACCCGCGTCTCGAATCGAGCCCCAAACTTATCCGTCACCACGACGTCGTCGCCTCGCGCCTCGATCGTGTACACCTTCCCATCGATGTTCCGCGTCGTCTTTCCGTCGAGGTTATTCACCAAGTTCGGCTTCGTCACCGCCATGGCCTTCCACGACCCCTCACCGTCCGCACGAACGATCGTCGCGCGGCGGCGGTGGCGCGCGCCGACGGACGGCTTCGCCGTCGCCAACGCGCGCGCGTTCATCGTCGTCGTCGTCTTCGCAAACATCGCGGCTCGATCAAGCGTGCCTGCGAAGAAACGTAAGGCCACACGCGCGTCAGTCGAATCATCGAGCCGTCGCTCGCTCGCGCGCGCGCGCGAGGGGTGAAAACGCATCCGCCGTCGGATGAAAAGTGATCCGATGACGTCGATGCGTAATCTTCCGTCTCTCGCGCGTCGCCTCGTCTCTCTCGCGCGTCGTCTCCTTCGCCGACGCGTCGAACACGCGCTCGCGCGCGTCTCGCGCGACGTCGGAGACGACGCGTCTCCATGGCGCGCGACGCACGCGCGCACCTCGAAACGCGCGACCTGAAGTGACGAACAGTCGCCACTCGACGTCGGCGACGACGACGATGCGCGGACGACGCGTCGACGGCGCGATTCGCGCGATTCGTGACGCGTTCGCGTCGACGGGGACGCGCGCGACGACGCGCGCGACGTCCGCGGGCGCGACGACGGCGACGCGCGGGAACGGTCGAGGCGATGTGTCATCGAGAGGATTCGCGTCGACGCGCGCGCCGGCGAGCGGTGACGAGGGAAAGAGGTCGTCGTCGACGATGACGTATGTCGCTGTCGGCGCCGTGGGTGGGTTCGCGGCGCTGCGGTACGCCGAGGGACGGTGGGCGGAGGATGTGGAATTCGCGGCGTACGGCGCGGCCACGCCGGCGTTGCGAATGTTGGACGCGGAAACGGCGCATAACGTCGGTATCGCGGCGTTGGCTATGGGGCTAGGGCCGAGACAACGCGTGGAGGATGGGAAATCGCTCGAAGTGGAGGCGTTCGGGATGAAGCTGTCGAATCCCGTCGGACTCGCCGCCGGTTTCGACAAGGACGCCAAGGCGTTCGAGGCGTTGATAAAGATGGGTTTCGGATTCGTGGAGATCGGCAGCGTGACGCCGAAGCCGCAGCCTGGGAACCCGAAGCCTCGGGCGTTTCGTTTGCCGGAGCACGGGGCGGTGATTAATCGGTACGGGTTCAACAGCGAGGGGCACGAGAGCGCGAAGACGAGATTGGCGGCGTATCGCGCGGGCGCGGGCGCGAAGACGGAGGGCCACTCGCCGCGAGGTTTGCTCGGCGTGAATCTCGGAAAGAATAAGACGACGCCCGAAGAGAGCGCGGCGGATGATTACGTCGTGGGCGTGGAAAACATCGGCGAGTACGGCGACTACATCGTAGTGAACATTTCGTCCCCGAACACTCCAGGATTGCGAAACTTACAGGGACGTAAACATCTCAGTGGTTTGCTTCGTCGCGTCGTCACGGCGAGAAACAACACCCCGGGCGCGTCCAAGACGCCGGTGCTCGTCAAGATCGCCCCGGATCTCACCGACTCGGCTCTCAAGGATATCGCGAGCGTGGTGAAGAGCGAAAAAGTCGACGGCGTCATCGTGAGTAATACAACCATCGCGCGACCCGAGGTGATTCAATCGCACACCCACGGCAACGAGGTCGGTGGATTGAGTGGCAAACCGCTCATGGAACCGAGCACCAAGGTGTTGCACGATCTGTACAAGCTCACGGGTGGTAAAATCACCCTCATCGGGTGCGGCGGCGTGGCGAGCGGCGAGGATGCGTACGCGAAGATTCGCGCCGGTGCGACGTTAGTTCAGCTCTACACCGCGTTTGCGTTGCAAGGCCCACAATTGATTCCCAGAATCAAGCGCGAGCTCGAGGCGTGCTTGGCGCGCGACGGGTTCGAGAGCGTCCAAGACGCCATCGGCGCGGCGCACAGACGTTAGTTTTTCAATCAATATCTCGAAAAGATACATATTCATAGGGTGCCGCTAGAAACATCGTGCGCGCACGTTTGGCGTCTGATGAGCGCGGTGAAAACCGCGGCAACGCGCCCACACGCCGATGATCACTACAACGGCCGACCCCATCTGGGTCGCCGTTCTCGAGCGTCGGGTGGTCACTTTGGACCGAAAAAAATCAAGATGATACAACGATAAAAAGCAAAAAAAGACAACGTGCGTTTGTAAAACATCAATCGCCGAAGGTGTGATCAAAACTCCGACTCGGCGATCGAGGTCAACTCCTCGATGGCGCGGTCGCTCGTCTTGTTCGCGCCGACGGTGTAGTCAATCAGCTTGACAAATTGCTCTTCGGTGAGCGACGCGCACGCGAGCAATTCCTCCGCGCTCGTTTGCGTGCACTCATCGTAATCCTTTTGTTGCTTGTAGAGAAGATGTCCAGAAATTTCAAACACTGCGGGATTGACTCCGGTTTCGATGACGTGTTCTGGAATTTTGTTCTTCGCGATGCGAATAGAGAAGACTTGCGGAATCAAGAATGCCCGCGCGCCGTGATCGGCGATCAAAATGTTGAACGGAATGTTTGCGCTCTGTAACTTGATGCAGCACTCACCGATGAGCGTGGCGAGCTCTTCGAAAGAATCGCCGACCTCAAAGCAGAGGCATCGGACCGGGTACCCGTTGACGCGGTACACGGTGCACTCTCCGTGCGTCCCAGAGAAGATTTCAGCCGTACACGCGCGTTCAATCGGGAATGCTTCCATGAGATAGTACGCCTGGAAGTGCAAATGATTGATGGTGGCGTACGCACCGAGTGAGTTGTACCCCACGCGAAAGTACGGATTTCGCGACTCGGACGCCATGTACAGCGCCGGGAGCAAGTTCTCCGGAGTTATTTGTTGCGGGAGCATATCCGTCACGCGCGGGCACAGCAACACGTGCCCGTATTCGATGGGAGATACATTGATCAAGACGACCGTCGGACTCTCATCCACAGCCGCGTCCTTTTCAAAGATGGAACGGCTCACGTTTTCATCCGCCTCGCCGGCGAGCTTGGTGAAAGAAAACAAAACCTCCTTCAGATCCGCCTTGGTGAAGTTAAACTTCTTCGGGTCAAAGTTTTGGCACACTTTATCCACTGAAAATTCCGTCGGGCGCTTGTTCGTCGCGCGTCCGATGTTGAACTGCGCGACGTACTTCTTCTTGCCCTCGATGACCTTGGTGCTCACCGTGGTGACGTCATATCGAAACAGTCCTCCGGCGAAACGATCTTCCCACGCGGAGATGAGAATGCGATCGAATTCACTGGCATCTGCGACGTACCCGGTTATTCCCCAAGAATCGAGATCGTCGTCCTCGTCGTCTTCAGAGCTACCGACGACGTAGCCGTCGATGTCCGGTACGATGAGGTCTTGGAAAGAGCCGAAGGACCGCACGCGCTTGAAAACCTGCACAGCCTCGTGCTTGAGATAACCGATGCGCGGAAGGCTTCGAGACCCAGGCGTGGACAACGCGCTCACCTTTGGAAACTCCTTATCGGTGTCCAAATCGTCGAGCTGATGAAGCGACAACACGCCTTCGTCCGAGGACGGTCTCGGCTTGCCCGCGTCGACGCACGCCGCCGCCATGACGCCCTCTCGCGCGTTCGAGACGATTCCTCGTGGAATAAATAAACCAGTCTCGAACGTACCGTCAGAACGAACGCGTCGCGTCGTTCGCGGCGATTTACACGCGTCGCCCACCACCGGCGCTCAACTGCGTGACGTCGTTCGGTTCGGCGCCCTCCTTGGCGGCGCCGCCTCGACCGGAGTCCTTGTGTCGGGTATCGACGACCGCCAACGCTTTCAACAGCGCAATCTCGGACTCGTAATCCCGAATCGTTTTTCGCATCTACGACTCAAAAGTATGCCACGCGCCGCACCGTCTCGTTTCTCTTCGTCTCCTCTTTAAACGCTTGAGGAATTTGACCGTTCACGACCCACCAAATAGTCCCTCGCCGGTCCGGACCTCGTTTTCCGGAAAAAAGTTCCCGCTTCTCGCCCTCGCTTCTCGCCCTCGCGCCTCGCACGCGCGCGCCGTTCGCCCGAACGCGCGCTCGAACGTACCCTCTCGCGATACCGCGCCTCTTCGCGCGCGTTCCCGCACGTCTCGACGCGTCGCGCGCGACGATTCGAACGACCCGGTCGATCCCTCGCCTCACTCGCACCGCGCGCGTGAACACGTCCACGTCGAGCGCTCGCGGACGCCGCGCGCGAGCGCGTCCGACCACCGACGCGCGCGCGTGATCGCACGTCTCACGCGCGTCTCGTCGCGTCGAGCGAGACCGTCGACTCGTCGCGAGGATGAATGTGTGTCCCCGCCGTTTTATGACGTCGAAGCGTGAAAAGTGAAAAGTACACGCCGGCCAACCGTCGACGTCACTGCGCGAGCGGCGTATGGCGCGCGCGACGGCGTGCGAATTAGTGGAGCGCACCGCGCGAGGATGCGGTGCGGGGTCGACGAACGACGCGGTGGACGACGCGTCGACGGTGGATGCGCGCGGGAGGCGAAAGTTTTTCGGTGAGAGGTTGGAGGGATGGTCGACGTTGGACGCGGGCGGGGAGATTCGGGCGAGTTTTCGAGCGCTCACGCGCGAGGACGTCGAGTCGACGATGCGCGCCGAGGTGTGGTTCGAGTGCGACGTGGCGATGGCGCGATCGAGGGCGAGGGTGTACGCGGAGAGGGCGGAGCGGGACGCGGAGGCGATGACGCGAGAGGCGGAGGATGAGAACGGTGAGCGCGCGGTGGAGGTGACGTGCGCGTTCGACGGTGTCGACGTGGATTCGGTGGTGAGACACGATGCGCTCAACGTGGGGGCGTTCATGGTGGCGTTGAAGACGGGGACCGGTGAAGAGATTGCCCGCGCCGCGCTCTTGACGAGAGTCGAACAAGACGATAAAGGGACGCTTCGGCGTCTCGTGTTACCTTTCGAGGCAAGATTTGACGATGAGACCAAAGGGTAAATGACACCGAGCTGAATCCACATCTCAAGGCGCGAAATCTGGGCGTTGACTCGCGGTCAATGGATGTGCGATTGCGCGCGCACGACGGTTAACAATCGCGCCGCGTCTATTTCCGTTCGTCGAGAGCGTGGAGGTAAATCGTGCCGCGCGCGTGAGTGAATCCGACGAGTCGCGTCGATGATGAAACATTCATTACAAACGCGCGCTCAACGAGCGCGATGTAAACGCGCCCGGCGCGCGTGGCGTGCCTGCGTGTGCGTGCCAACGCCGCTTTGCGTTCACGACGTTGACTCACGCGTTCATTTTTCGTGCGTCGCAGGTCGTTTGCGTTGGTCGCTCTCGTCGTCTTGTCGGTATCGCGTCACAAATGGTCCAGTTGGTTCGGTCCGAGCGTGGAAACGAGCGCGCACTCTCGACGTCTCGCGTCGAGCGGAGGATGCTCTGCAAAGCACTCCGAATGGATGCAGCGAGGCGGTTGGTTGCTCTACCTCGTGGGAATCTTGTACGTCTTCCTGGGTATCGCCATAGTCTGCGATGACTACTTCGTTTCTTCCCTCGAGAAAATATGTGACAAGCTCAACCTGAGCGAGGACGTCGCGGGCGCGACTTTTATGGCGGCGGGTTCGTCGGCGCCGGAACTCTTCTCCTCCGGTATGAGCTTAATTTCACCCGATGCGACGAACGAAATCGGTATCAGCGCCATCGTGGGCTCCGCGGTGTTTAATATTCTTTTCATCATCGGTGCTACCGTGATTTTCGCCGGTCAGACTCTGGAGCTCGATTGGCGGCCCGTGACGCGAGATTGCGCGTTTTACGCCCTCGCCATTGCAACGATCCTTCTCATCTTTTACGATGGTTACATTCACTGGTACGAAGGTCTCATCGCCGTTGTGATGTATCTGACGTACGTCATCTTCATGTACTACAACGCCAGAATCATGAGATGGCTCGGTGGTGAAAAACAATCGCTCGCGTCGTTGAAGTCTCCGGACGACGACGTCGCCGTCCCGGCGCTGCGACGCTCGGACACGCGTCGACAATCGCGCCGTCCAGTGAGGGAGGAACAACACGACATCGATGAAGGATTTGAATGGCCCGACTCGTGCTACGACGTACCGCTGCACGTCCTCAGCCTTCCCTGGAGATACGCCTTTTACGTCACCATTCCAAACTGCGGCGCGCAAAGGTTTGAAAATTGGTACCCCGTCACCTTCGTCGCGTCCATCTCTTGGATCAGCGTCATCTCTTATCTCATGGTGTCCTGGGCCGCTCGCATCGGATGCATCATCGGTATTCCAGAGGTAGTCATGGGTACGCTCGTCGTCGCCGCCGGCACGTCGATTCCCGACGCTCTCGGTTCCATCGCCGTCGCAAAAATCGGCGAAGGCAACATGGCCGTCGCCAACGCCGTGGGAAGCAACGTGTTCGACATTTGGCTCGGTCTCGGACTTCCCTGGCTCATCGTCCTCCCGATTAAATTCGACGGCAAAATTCCTGTCGCGACAAATCAGCTCATTCCATCCATTGGGATTCTCTTCGGCGTTCTCGCATTGTATTACGTCGCGTTGCTCGTAAATCGTTGGAGACTCTCTCGCCTCGCCGGAGTCGTCTTCCTCTGCGCGTACGCGATGTTCGCGACGTATTGCGTCGTGTTCGTGTGGTTACAGGATGTGTACAATCTCTCGTCGTGAGGCTTAGGCTTCTTTGCGTTGTACCTTTACAACTCGTCAGGATCCCTATTAATTTCATCAAGATCCAAATATTTCGCTCGATTAAAGAGCTGAATCATACGCTGCCTCGTATGCTCCTGGCTTTCCGTATCGCGTTCCTTTTCGCGTTTCCGACGGCCCGACCATTTGTAGAGTGGCGTCGACGCCCGCGCCATGATTTCGTGAAGGATTTCCGTCGGTAAATCCGCCAGACACGTCTTTCCGCACCCGTTCCTTCGACTAGCTTTCACACACAACAAAAACGTCTGCATGGAATGTATGTAGGACGGGAGGGGAAACGAGAGAAAATTCGAGATGTCGCTCCGCACGCCCGCCACGAGTCGGTACGCGAACACGGCGCGACCGGTTGAACACATGATGACGTCCGACGCGTCCTCGCCGTGCGCGCCTTGAGGCGGCGCGACGCGCGAGACGGTGAGACCGGTAATCGTCGCGTAGTACGCATCGTCGAATCCCCTGAAGTGGTTGATGGTCTGGAGAGTGAAATCCTTGTACACGTCGCCCTCGACGAAGGATTTTTTCCAAATCGCTCGGCGCTCGACGGGATCGAGGCGCGACCACGTCTTGCTTGCTTTGATGCTCATCGGTCGCAATCTCCGTCGCATGTTCACCAAGGCGCATCCGACGTCTTGAAGTCCGTCTTTCATCGTTTTCAATTGCGCCAGTTCTTCCTCGGGGACGTCTTTGACGATGTCTGCGACTTCGGCGTTGTGATCCTCCGCTTCGCGCACGTCGAACGTGTGCACTCTCCCCTTTCTCTCCGCCCACACCATGATGGATGGATTGTGTTGCGCGAACACGACGGGCAGCACCGGGCGCGCGTGATCCCAAAAGTGCGCCACCACGGGCGGAACCACCGTATCATCCGGATCTCGACCGTTCACGCCGTCCATGCGCCACACGGTGATGGAATGGGTGGCGTCGCTCGTGGCGGCGAGGTAGCGACCGTCCGGGCTCCATCGCACGTATTGACACGAATGTGTTTCATGTCCACCTTGGTCACGCCGAGGGTGCGGAAGCTTGGGGTGTAGGGACGGGATTTCCAACTGTAAAGGAAGGCAATACATGCCCACCGACGGCGTCGCCAGAAATGTCACGCCGACGCGTCTCGAGTCCCCGCAGGACGCGACCATCGTCCCGCACGGAGACGGTTCGGCGCAATTCACAGGGATTTGCTTGTTTTCACTCTTCACCACCTGCGCTTTTCGCGCTCTCGTGACTTCATCCGCTTCGGACAGATGAATGTAGTACACGTGTCCGTCGTTGCTCGACAAGAGCAAGTACGATTTGACGTCGGTACCGCCCAAGACGCCCTCTAAACGCGCAAAGCGTATGCAATTCGCTTGATCGACCGTATCCGTGAAATCCATCCCCAAATTGTGGCGTCGAACGGGCGCGAAAAGTCGGTTGTCGCTCAAACCGACGTTGAGTCGACACACCTCCGTGTAGAGGGCGTCGGGATTCACGTTTTTACCCGTTCCGACCGTTTCTTCGGACGCGTCGATTTCGTACACGACAACGTTCCAAAACGTGGTATAATTGTGGTCGTGTCCCATGCCACACACCGCCAAGAGCCTTCTCTCTTCGTCGTAATCCATACTGTATGGCGTGAACAACTCGCCTTCTCTGCGCGCCACCGACAGGCTCGCACCCTCCGCCACGCCGCCGACGCACATGGACACCGCGTGTCCCCGAAACGAGAAAAAATCCGGCATTCCCAGCGTACATCTCTTCGCCACGGTCTCGTCGAACGACGTCGCATGCATCCGATGAAACACCCACGTGTCCCGCAGCGGCCCGAACGCTCGTTCGTCTTCGCCCTCGAGCGCGCCCTCGTCAAACACAAAATTCGGCACCGCTCTCAACGCGTCCGCCCCTTGCGCGTGATTACACGTCGTCTCCAACACCACGCTCTGCGCTCGCTCGTAATACGGCGTCATATGCGTCGCCAGGCTGTAATTTTCAATCTCCGAGTCCGAGTAATAGGGGAACTCTGGGTCCTGCGGCATTGGTTCCGGTTCGTTCTCGAACCGCACGCGGTTCACCGGGCGTTCGAAACTCGACATGCCGTGGTAGTAGCGCTCGCCTTCGTAGTCAATCTCGTAGTCTTCGTCGTCCTCTTCGATCCACTCGTCCTCGTCCTCGTCCTCGTCGTCCTCGACCCACTCCTCGTCTTCCGCGTCTCGGAAAAAGCCAATGCTGTCCAAGTACGCGCGTCTCGTCTCCTCGTAGCCGGCGGGCGAGGGCGAGTCCACGGACGCATCCCGCGCCTCGTCGCCGTCCCCGGACGCGTCCCGCGCGTCGTCGGACATGTATGCGCTCGCGACAGTGACGACGCCCGGCGTCACAGCATGGCGCCCATCGATCTCGCATCGTCTCCCGCGCACGCGGCGCTCGCGCGCGACGTCGCTCGCGCGTGCGATCCATCGCTCGACGACGCGCTTCGCGAACACGCCGAGGCGCTGACGCAGACGATCGAGGTGTTGCTCGCGCGCGCGGATGAAACGGAACGCGTCGTCCAACGGTGCGTGGGGACGAATGAATCGTGCGAGGAAAAGACGCGCGCGCGGTTCGAGCGGTTGACGAGAGCGCTTCGAGGAGATTACGCGTTGATTGATTCCATCGAGGACGCTCTTCGGTCGATCGAGAACGCGTTGGCGTCGTTGGAGCGGGCGACGGGGGACGCGGAGCGGGCGGCGGCGACGACGGGGACGGCGGGGACGACGCGGCGAGGCGCGGAGGTGAGTTTCGAGGCGTTGGACGGGGTGAAGAAACAGTTTGGAAGTTTATTCGGCAAGGTTGGCGCCATCACGGAGACGTGGCGCATGCGCGAGGGTGAACGACGAGGCGACGGCGCGGGTCCCGAGTCGCCGACGTCGCCGGGCGGGTATTACTTCGACGACGACGACGACGACGACGACGACGAGGGGGAGACGTCGTCGCGGTTCAGCGTCAACAAGATCGGCGCGTCTTTGAACGACGCGACGAACGCGTTGTCGACGAACGCGAATAAGCTCGTGGGATCGCTCGCGGATGGATTTTCCAGGTTTCGATTTCGCGCGAGCGAGCCGACGTCGACGAACGCGAGCGAAGACGCCGCCGCGAGCGACGTCACCGACGACGCGACGCGATGACGACGACGCACGTTAAAATTATTCACTAGTACTGTACTGTAACAACGACGCGCAGCCTCGAACGAAACGACACGAAGAAACGCGAAGTCGCGTCACGTCGATTCCAACCCAGCCCTCACGCGCTCCTTCAATCGCAACAGCGCTTTCCGCTCCTTGACGTTCAACCCCTTCTTCTTCGCGTTGTGCGTCTTGATCCCCATCACCATCTCCATCGACCCGAGCGTCTCGGCGTGTTTCGCATCCACGCCGGCGCGTCGCAGAAACGCCTCCACCGCCTCGACGTCGGACGGGCCGCCTGGGACGTGTTCACCGTCGACGTCGTTCGTCGTCGCGTCGTCCGACCGCGCGCGTCGTCCGACCGCGAACGCGTCCGCGACGACGATATTCGTCGACGACGACGCGCGTCTCGCGAGCGCACCGAGCGCGCGTCGCGCGAGCATGACTGCGGAGAGAGAAGAGAGTCCTCGTGAGCCGAGCTCGTCCCGTTACAACAGCTACTCCACTATTCATTTATTCTGGTGACGATCGCGACGACGACGCTTTCTATGCTTGTGCTTATTCATCGCCTTTTTACGCTTCCTCTTCACGCTCGCCATGCCGAAGAACCCACCGACGACGTCGGACGCCGCGAGCGCGGCGACGTCGCGCGCGGCGGCGCGCTCGAGAGCGCGCAGACGCGTCAAGAGCGCGCCCGCCGTCATCCCTCGCGCGACGTCGACGTCTCGAGACGCCGACGTCGACGGTACCGACGCGGTGAACGACGTCGTCGTCGACGCGGTGAACGACGTCGACGTCGAGGGCGCCGCGGTTTCGTACGCGCGCGCCGTCGCCGCGTCCTCCCCCGTGGGCGTCGTCGTCGAGTACGCCGACGACGCGCGGCGCGCGAACGCGCGCGAGAGCGGTCCTACCGAAGACGTCGTCGAGCGCGTCGTCGGCGCGGACGTCGCCGCGATCGCGGACGTCGACGCGATCGCGGGCGACGTCGCGCGCACGAGCGCACGACCGAGCGTCGACATCGCGCGTCTCGTCCACATCGCGCGCGCGCGAGACGACAAGACGAAGAGACGGTGATCGCGCGACGCGCGGGGTTTTCTCGCGCGCGAACTCGAGCGTCTCTCTGGCGCGACCGACGAACGGACGACGCGAGGTGACGCGCGCTCGGTCGCGCGGAGGGGTCTCGGGCTCGAAAGAAATACCCCTTCACACTGTTTACCCATACGGTGACGGCGCCGACTGGACAGAAACCCCGCGGGGCGGCTCGCGCGTCCCGCACTCGTCGACCACCGCGCGCGCGATTCGCGTCGCGCCGAGCGCCGAGCGTCGAACGCGCGTTCGCTCGTTCGTTCGTTCGTCGTCCACCACCGCGTCCTCGAACGAGCCCGTGGGAGCGCGTCGTCATCGGTCCGGGGGCGTCTCGAATACAAACAAAAAATGACCGTGGCGGCGTCGAGCGCGACGAGCGCGACGCTCGCCGCGCGGGCGAGTTTCGGTGGGAAGAGCGCGCGTGCGATTCGTTCGCACACCGTGTCTCGCCCGCGGACGTCGTCGACGCGCGAGTCGCACGTGCGCGCGTGCGGGATCATCGGGGTGGTGACGCGCGACAAGAACCGAGGCGTCGCCGCCGAGCTCTACGAAGGGTTGCTCATGTTGCAGCATCGAGGGCAGGACAGCGCGGGAATGGTGACGTACGACGGTGATCGTTTCAAGGAGAAGAAGGATAACGGGCTGGTGAAGGATGTGTTCGATAAGTCGACGATGAAGTATCTCGAGGGACACATCGGCATGGGACACGTGCGGTACCCGACGGCGGGCGGATTGAGCGCCACAGAGGCGCAGCCGTTCTTCGTGAACCAACCGTTGGGGATTTATTTGATTCATAACGGTAATCTCACGAACACGGAAGATCTCAGACAGCGCGAGTTGAACAACAGACACTTGCGCACGGGGAGCGATTCGGAGGTTTTGCTCAACGTCTTCGCCGAGGATTTGAGCAAGGAGATCGCCGCCAATCCGAGCAAGGATAGCGATAAGCAGCTCTTCGACGCGGTGACGATGACGATGGGTAAGGTGAAGGGGGCGTACTCCGTCATCTCTCTCATCAACGGTCAGGGCATGTTTGCCTTTCGGGATCCGAACGGTATTCGCCCGCTCGTCTTGGGGCAGCGCCAAAACGCGAACGGCGAGGACGAGTGGTGCGTCGCGAGCGAAGACGCCGCTTTCGGTCCGTTGGGCTTCCAAACCGTGCGCGACGTGAATCCGGGCGAGGCCATCTTGATCACGGACGAGGGTAAGATGATTTCTCGTCAGTGCATGAAGGGTTCCATCTCCCCGTGCATCTTTGAATACATTTACTTGGCACGTCCGGATTCTCAAATCAACGGCATCTCCGTCTATGAGTTCCAGCTCGAGCTCGGTCGTCGTCTGGCCAAGCGCATCAACGAACGAGGTTGGGAGATCGATACCATCGTCCCCGTTCCCGATGGATCGCGTCCGAGCGCCATCGAGGTGGCGTCTGCGCTCGAGTTGCCGTACCGCGAGGGCTTGGTGAAGAATCGATACGTCGGTCGCACCTTCATCATGCCGGACCAGCGCACGCGCGAACTCTCCGTTCGTCGTAAATTGAACGCGATGAGATCAGTCTTTAACGGTAAACGCGTCTTGCTCATCGACGATTCGATCGTTCGCGGGACGACGATGAACCAAATCGTGCAAATGTGCCGCTCCGCCGGCGCCGTCAAGGTGTACCTCGCCTCCGCCGCGCCGCCGGTGCGATTTCCAAACGTGTACGGCGTCGATATGCCCTCTCGCAAGGAATTCGTCGCCAACGAGAAGACGGAGGAAGAAATTTGCAAAACGCTCGGCGCGGACGGTTTGATTTACCAAACCGTCGAGGACCTCTTACAAGCCGGTCTCGGCATGAATTCGCAAATTCCGCGTTTCGACGCCTCGTGCTTCGACGGCGATTACGTCACCGAAGACATCGACGACGCCTACCTCGCCAAACTCGAGGGCGCCGGTCGCGGTAAGGGTAAGCAGGGCGTCTCCGCCCCGGCGCGATGAATTCATCGCGGCAGCCACTTTATTACTTTGGCGCCGTCGTCGGCGCGCGAACGACGAGTGTAAAAATCAATCAATACGAGTTTGTTTCAATCAACGCGCCCCAGAGCCGCTCGCGCGCGCGGCTCCTCGGTCGACGGCGCCGCGCGAGACGCGAAGACGCGCGGACGATGTCGTCCGACGCGCTCGCGGACGAAGAGCGCGCGTCGTCCGCGTCTCACGCGCCCGGGACGTCGACGGATTCTGGCGACCCTACGCTCGATGAAGAAGAACACCGTCTCGACGGCGCGCGCGAGCGATGGACGCAGGCGCACCTCGCCGCGCCCGTCTGTGTGAGCATGTGTATGAGCACCGTGCGTGACATCGTCACCATTCGGTTCGTGGGACGGCTACCGTCGGACGACTCGGCGGAGATGTTGGGCGGTTGGGCCTTGGCGCAAACTTTGCTCAACGTCTTGGGGAAATCCATCATGGTGGGATTGGTGAGCGCGGTCAGCACCATCGCGGGCGTGGCGTATGGACATGGAAATTATTCGCACGTCGGACACGTGACGCAGCGAGCGGTAGTGATTCTAACGGTGACGGCGTCGGCGCTGGTAGTCGGCGTCCACGCGCGCGCCGAGGCGTTTTTAACACACGTGTGCGGACAGAGCGAAGACGTGGCGAGCGTGGCGGGACGAGCGATGCGTGGATTGATACCGGCATTGTTCGCGTACACGTGGACGCAGTGTGCGCAGGTGTATCTGTACGCGCAAGGGATCGTCGTGCCGCAGGCTGTGGGAGGCGTGGTGGCGCTGGTGTGTCATCCTCTGTTCAACGTCGTCTTCATACGTTGGCTCGGGTGGGGCGTTGAGGGCGCGGCGTACGCGTGCAGCGCGTCGGAATACATCTCGCTGATCATTATACTAGCGTATTCCACTGTATGGAGACGCACGTACAGGGAAGGAGACGAGGCGTTGGCAGTGAAGCGAGATGCGTGCTGGCCGGGATGGAGCGCGACGGAGGCGTTCAGTCCTGTGGGCATCTTCGAGGTTTTACGGTTGGGGATACCGGGCGTCTTCGTCAAGGCGGAGTGGTGGGCGAGCGATTTAGTCAAGGTGTTCGCGGGATGGCTTCCGAATCCGGACGTCGGGTTGGCGGCGCTATCCGTGTACGCCGTGTCCAACGCCTTCGTCTTCAGCGTCTCCATTGGACTGGGAGTCTCCGTGTTGACGCGCGTGGCGCACGAACTCGGAATGGCTCGCGTGTCCCACGCGACGCATGCGGTGCGCATCGCGTATGAAATGATCGCCGTCGTCGCCGCCGTCGTCGCCGCCGCCATCTTTTTTGGACGGAACTTTTGGACCGAAATATTCACCGACGACGACGATGTCACTCGTCTCGCATCGCGTCTGATGATGATCCTGGCCGTGTATGCCCTGTTCGACGCCTTTGGTGCCGTGTCCACGGGCGTGTTGCGCGCGTGCGGACGTCAAGTCGACGCAGCGCGCGTCGTCTTCGTTGCGTATTACCTCATCGGCGTCCCTGTGTCCATCGGGCTAGCCTTTGGCACGCACGCCGGCGTCACGGGTCTCGTCGTCGGCGGGACCGTGGGCACTATAGTTCACTCTCTCACGCTGCTTTACGTCGTCTCGAGTCTCGATTGGGACGCCGAGATCAAACACGCGCGAGAGAGAGAGCATCTCTTCTCGGGACGGCGGCTCAAATCCAGCCCGTCTGAGGCGTTGCTCAACGCCGCCCGCATCGTTCGCAAGTACGACGCCACCGTTTAGTTAGGAGACATATTTAGTTGTAGGAGTATTGCTCGCGGTCGACACTCGACCGTCGTCGTTGTTGTTGTTTTGAATACAAGCAATTGATTTATTGTTTTGACTGTTGTTGACGGCTTTGAGCTCACTTTGCGGCCGCCCGCGTGTCGCCTCGAATGCGCCGAGACGCACGCATCGCCGCGACGATAGGCATCGCCGTCCTCGCTCACGCCGTTCGCGCGTCCGCACGCGCCGGCGATGACGCGAGCGCGACGACGCGCGCGTCGATCGCGCTCAGCGTCGTCATCGCGCTGGCGTGCAACGTCTACGCCGCCGTGCGCGGGACAGAGGCGTTTCGACCGATGCGCGTGGAGAGAACGGACGTACCGAAACCATACGACGAGACGGTGAGCGATTTCGACGCGTTCGCGCACCGAGGACGCGCCGTGAGCGCGTTTACGAGATGAGCTCAAAATGAGTTAAACAGATTCGCGAAGAACGCGTTCGATGTCGGGGCAGGAACCGCGCGCACGAGCGTCGGAAGGAGCATCTGTCGCCACCACGGTCCGATGGTGGTGTCGTACGCGCAGTAAGGTCGCTCCCAGAGCTCGATGGAGTCGGAGAGGGCCACTCCGGGAAATACGTCGTCGAGCGGCACATTGACGCACGGACTACCGACCGGGACGACGTGTCTCGCACAGTCTCTCGCGAAGGCGACGACGTAGAGTTTCGCCGCCTCGGACTCGTCTTGCGATGGTAACCACGCGACGGCGGAGCGACGGAAGACCTGGTCCTCGACGCTCACGACGGCGAGGCGACGCGCGCGACTGTACAGCGCCAAGCTCATGTAGTGCGCGTTCGACGTCTCCACGTGGGACGCGCCCACCGCGTAGACGATGTCGTCCATTGAGGACAAGGTGAAGGACGTGGATCGAATGTAATTCGTGTCCCTGTTGTCGCCGCCGCAGTTGATGAAAGATATCACGCACGCGCTGGATGAATCGGAGACGAGTTGCGGTCGCGGGCTCGGAGACGCCGAAGACGTTTCGCCCGGCGCCAGAGCCACGCGCGCGCGCACCGCGCTCACCAACGCATCTCTCGCGCCCGTCAACGGCGTCTCGTCCACCGTTCGTCTCGCCAGTAGCGGCGTTGAACTCGCGTACGGATCCGTCGGCGCGATGAACATCGGCTTCAATCGAAGCGCCGACATCGGCGGCGACGACGTGTACGCTTTCCACTCGGAGGCATTGGCGGGCACGGCGCCGCGGAAGAGCATCGAAAACGTCGACTCGGGTTCCGGCGGCGCGGCGACACCGAAGACGTTCACCTCGATGTCTCTCGCGCGGAGCGCGGACGCGGCGCGTTCGACGAGCGCTCTGTTTCTACCGGCGACGACGGCGAACGACGCGTGCCACGGCGCGTGTTGCATGCGTCGAAACGTACCCGGAGCGACGTTTGGACTCGCGCTCGTGCTCAGACGCGTAAATGCGCCGACGTCGTCGTTTTCAGCCATAGCGAGTGAATCGCCGAGACTTGCGAAGACGAGCGCTCCGGAGACGCCGAGTCGGTAGAGATACGGCGTGAGGGCAAAGTATTTCATGCGAGACGGGACGCATCCGTACAAGACGATGACGTCTTCGTCGGCGAGCGGCCATTCACATGTCTCCGGTATGACGTCTCGAGACGTCGCGTCGAGTCGAGCGAGATCGATGTTGGGAGAATCCAGTCTCGGAAGCGTGGCGGCGACGTCGGCGGCGGCTCGCGCGCGTCGGCTCGTCGCGGCGGACTCGTCGCGGCGAGGTCGAGCGCCGGCGCTCGTCTCGGCCCGTCTCGACGACGACGACGCGCGTCGACGCTCGCGAAACCGTTCGTTCGCGAATCGCGGACATCCGTACGTCGAAGCTGGGTTGGCGTTTCCGCAATCGGTGCAGTCGGAAGGCAATTCGTCGCTGTCGAAAAACCAAACGCTACCGGATTCGAGGTCGAATTCTCGATTTCTCAACGCCGTCTCAACGGCGCCGCGCGCAGTTTCGTCGGCGAGGGAACACGTTTGTTCCGCGCGCGCGCGCGATACCGCGACGCACAGCGCGGCGATCGCGCATAGTGTGATTCTATTCGTCGAGCGAGTCATCGTGTGACGGACGCATCATGTGAATACACGTCTCCGACGTCGTCCTCGGATTGTTAGTTCGCGAAACGAAACGACGCCGGGAACGGGGCTTTGGGCGGTCTTTGTATTACTGTAGTTGTATTGAAATCAATTCACGATGAACAAAACGATTAATCGAGCGAGTCCGCGGCGTCGTCCATCGTCTCGTCGTTCGTCTCCTTACCCTCTTCGCCGTCGTCGTTTGCCGCGGGCTCGGACCCGTCCTCCATGGGTTCCGCCTCCTCCGTCTCCGCCGGCGGTTCCTTCTTCTTCGGCGCCGGTTTCGGGCGGTTCAGGATCGGCGTCGCGACGCGTTCCAGGGTGGCCGCCTTCTTTTCTATGTCTGCGCTCAGCAACACGGCCGCCTGCGTCTTCGGCGTCGAGTCTTGAAGCGTCTTCTTTTCGTTCAACCACCCGAGCGCGTCGTTGCACTCCTTGGCAACCTTTTCCAAATCCGCCGAGTCGATGTGCGCGTGATCCTCGTCGCCGGACATGGCTAAGAATCGCTGCGCGAGATCTGTGAGCTTGGAGATGGCGCCAGGGCGCTCGTACTCCTCCTTGGCCCGGGTTTCGATCGGTTCGCCGATCGCCCTGAGCTCCTCGAGCTTGGCCACGTACACGCCCTTGCTCTCGTCTTCGCCGTCTTCGTACAACCAGTCCTCGGTGGCGTTCAACAAGGCACCGAAACTCTCGCGCGTGGCGTCGTCGACGTACTCGGAGAGTTGATCGGAAATCTTCGAGCGCATGCTGTACACGTACTCCTCGACCGCGTTCTTACGCTCCTTGGTCTCCTCTATGACCTTGTCTTGGAGCGCCATGTCGTACTCCTCACTCGTAAAGCGCTCCACCACCTTGGCCGGTAAGCCGCCGACGTGACTGACGACGGGCACGTCCGTCTTTTTCACCTTCTTCTTCGCCGGAGCCTTCTCCTCTTCCTTAGCCTCTTCCCCTTCCTTGGCGTCCGTCTCCATGCCGTCCGCGGCGCCCTCCGCCGGGGCGGCGGCGTCCTTCATCTCCGCCTCGGGTTCCGCCTCTTCCTCAATCTCCTCGACGAGTTGCGCCGATTCGACCGACACCAAGCTGTTCAGATTGAGACGCATCTTCACCTTGAGCTTTCGCTTCTCCCCGTCGGCAGCCTTGGGGAACGGACCGATCTCGTACGTGCCGACGACGGGTTCCGTCGACTTTGACAAGATGTCGCTCTCGCTGTAACTCGCCTTGACGGAGAACGTCTCGCTCTTGAAGAAGGTGACGAGCTTGGTGCTCGGCACGAGGTTATTGCGCTCGAAGAGCTCCATGGTCTTATCCGAACCATCGTCGCTCTGCCAGGACACCGTGATCGGGAACGGGTACGAGTCTTGCACCTCGAACTCGCGCACGCGGAAGAGCGGCGAGAGCATGGCGCCCTGCAGCGCGCACCCGCGCGCGACGCACTCCGAGGCGTTGATGGTGCGACCGGGAACCTTGCCGAAATAGTTTTGGAGACGCGACGCGATGGCGGGCATGCGCGAGGCGTTCCCGACGAGCTCCACCGCGGCGATGTCGTCGACGGTCAAGCCAGCCTCCTTGACGGCGGTTTCGATGGGGTGCATGAGACGCGCGATGGTGTCCGCGGCGAGCTCCTCCATCTTCTCTCTCGACATCATCGATTGCACGTCCACGTCGTCCATGAGACACTCGATGTTGAGCGGCGCCTCCGGGTTGGCGGAGAGAATTTTCTTCATCTTCTCGAGCGCCGTCTTGAGTCGAAGAGACGCTCGCGCGTTGCTTCTAACGTCGATTTTTTTGGACGCCTTGAACTCCTCCGCAAAGTGGTCAAACATGACTTCATCAAAGTTTCTCCCGCCTAAATTGCGGTCGAACCCGGTGGACAGAATCTTCAACCCCTTCTTCGTGAATTGCGCCACGCACACTTGCATCGCGCTGTGTCCGACGTCGACAAAGCACACGTTGACGGGATCGTCGGTGAATTCAGACGTCTTAAAGATGCCGTACGCCAACGCCGTCGCCGTCGTCTCGTGCATCAATCGCAACACATTCAACCCACAGATGGACGCCGCGTCCAACATCGCTCGTCTATACGCATCCGTCGCGAACACCGGCACGGAGATGACGCAATCCGTCACCTTGGTTCCGTTATCGTTCTCCGCCACGCGTTTCAAGTCGGCGAGAATCGCCGCCACGCACTGCTCCGGCGTAAACTCTCTCGTCTCCCCCATGTACTGCACCGAAAACACAACCTCACCGTTCGCACCTCTCTTCACCGGAAACAAGATATTCTTCAGATCCCGTTGCACCTCCTCATCGTCGTATTTTCTCCCCAACAATCGTTTCAACTGCGTGAGCGTATTCTTCGGCTGCATCGTGATCTTGTCCCCGGCGGCGCACCCGACGAATCTCTGCGTCGCGACGACGGACGACCACCCCCACGACGCGCGCGCGCGTCGATGGATGGTCACGACATCTCTCGTCAGTCTCATCGATCCCTCACGACCACGAACATCACACGCACGACACGGAACGGAACGACGCCCACACAAAAAGAAAAAGAAAGCGCAGTCATCGACCTTCATCGAACGCATCTCACATCGTCATCCGCGCACACATCGCTCACGTCTCTCGCACCTGTTTCTCCCCGAAATTCACCATACACGGCGTCTCGCGCTTGGACTCATCGTTCAACACGACGTCGATCCCTTTCCTACGCGCCAAGGCGACGACGTTATTGGCATTTCCGAAATCAAACCCCACGACGCTCATCGTCGCGTCGGTCTCTGTCGAACGAGTCGGCGGGCGTTTTCGGGAGTCGTCGTGTGTGTGTGTGTGTACCCCGTCGTGGTGATGGGTCGTGAGTCGTAGTCGTGTAGTCGTGTGGTCGTGTGTGTACCCCGTCGTGGTGATGGGTCGTGAGTCGTCGTGATGGGACCTCCCTCTCGGTGTCGAGTCGTGTGTTCGTGTGTTCGTGGAGGAGTGTGTGTGTTAAGTATGTAAAGTATGTACAATATGGTGTGTGCGTGCGTGAAGTGCGTGTGTTCGCACGCTTTTTCGGAGAGAGGACTCACGGAGGTACTGTATGAATGCGTGCGTGCCTAATGCATGCGTGAATCGCCGTGTGTGTGTGTGTCCGTCGTG
>Ga0181573_10000253_pt1 | contig 56442 bp, 39 predicted proteins | sample 101ome_25_FD_148643 | JGI IMG/M metagenome (GOLD analysis project Ga0181573, IMG submission 148643) | Coastal salt marsh microbial communities from the Groves Creek Marsh, Skidaway Island, Georgia - 101409BT metaG (spades assembly) | ecosystem: Environmental > Aquatic > Marine > Intertidal zone...
CGTGATGTGATGTGGTGCGTAACCGTGATCGATCGGATAGTGAAAATCGGACTCGCGTACGGGTACTTCTCAAATATTTAGATGTCACGTACGTGGATGTACTACGTACAAGAACCACATACCCTTCGCGTGCTGCTCCCCCGGGAGTCGTCCTTTCGTGATGTTATATACGTCTTTTGAGTATGTAGTGTGATGAAGAATACACCGGGAGGTACACGGTGTGACTTCACACGCTCCGTGGACGTCTATGCGTCGACGGCGTACTTGTCGCGTGTGTGGATATACAGTAGTGGTATTGAGGACGTAGTGTGTCCCTCCCTAGACCAAGAGTGTCGACGAGTGCGTGGGAGGGCGCCGTCCGGCGCGCGCGCGGTGAAAGTCGCGCCCTGACGCGCGCGCGCGCGGGACGGGGTGACGCGTAGGCGTGGAGTCGCGCGAACGAGCGTGGAGTCGCGCGAACGCGCGTCGTGCGTCGTCGGGTGTCGTCGTCGGGCGTCGTCCCGAGGCGCGCGGGCGTGGGCGAGGATGATGACGCCGACGACGACACGGTGGACGACGACGACCGCGTCGCCGACGGTGGGAACGCGCGTCGGTCGGTCGTCGCGGTCGGTCGGGGTCGTGCATCGCGCGTCGGCGTCGGCGTTCATCGCGCGCGCGAGGGGGGGGGGCGTGGACGGCGTCGTGGGAGAGGGCGACGCGTCGTCGCGGTGGCGGTCGTCGCTCGCGGCGGCGGCGGCGGCGGCGGGACGACGACGACGACGCGCGGGGACGACGACGACGACGAGGACGAACGCGTGGTTCGACGACGGACGCGGGCGCGAGGAGAGTGGTGGTGGTGGTGATGACGATGCGAGCGCCGACGACGAGCGTCGAGCGTCGACGTCGAGACGGGCGGCGGGGTGGACGGTGGCGGCGGAGACGAGCGGGGCGTACGGCGAGGCGGCGCGAGGAGGAGGACGAGGAACGCGCGGGAACGGTGGACGAGGAGGAGGACGCGGGCGAGGGGATGGTGGGAGACGGGAGGCGTCGTCGAGGAATCGTCCCGGGGACGACGGCGGCGGCGGTGCGGGGGGGGGATCCGCGCGCTCTAAGAGGAAAAAATCCCCGAGCGGCGGCGGCGCGGGGGGCGGGAACGGGGGGGCGGAACGCGAGTACATACAGATCAACTCGACGATTACAAAGTTACAGACGGTGGATGAACTGTTAGATTACGCGAGCGAACGCGTGGATGAGATGAATGTGATTAATTTAGCGACGTGCATGCACAGATTGGGACGGTTGAAGACGAGACATCGCGGCGAGGGCGGCGGCGCGGCGAGGGACGGGGAGACGCACCCGGCGGTGGTGGAGGACGCGCGGTTTCAGACGTTGACGAATAAACTTCGTGAACTCCTACTCGCGGCGCAGGACGGGACGCTCGAGGAGAAGGGTTTGGGTACGTTTAAAGTGCGTCCGTTGTCCGCCATTTGTTGGGGCGCCGCGCACTGCGGGTTGACGACGTCGAGCGGTGATCCCATGCTCTCGCTCGTGTTTAAAAACATCATCACCCTCGAGGAAGACTCGCCGCCGGGACAGAATGTGAGTAATTTACTCTGGGCGTACGCGTCCATGCATAATTCGAGGGAGACGAACAAGGAGTTGATGAAAAAATTGGAGTATTGGTGCGAGTGCATCATGGACGACTTTGCGGCGCAGGGCGTGAGCAACTCGCTCTGGGCGTTCGCTACGCTCGGGCACACGCTTCGTCCCGAGGTGGTGTCGCTCTTTTCGAAGGCGATCAAGAAGAACATGAAGGATTTCAAGTCGATGGAGTTTTCAAACGTCGTGTGGGCCATAGCGACGATGAAGCTCGAGCTCGATCCTCCCGACCTCTTTGACGACATTTTGCGCGAGTGTCACGCCAACATCAAAGAGTATCCCAACTTGTGGAGTTCACAGAGCGTGAGCAACATTTTATGGTCCATGGCGACGCATCCACAAAAGATGCGTCCTCAACACGACGAATTCTTGAAGACGTTGGTGCAATTCGTCGAGCGAAAAGCGCACACGTTCATCTGTCAAGGTTTATCCAACACGCTCTGGGCGTACGCGACGCTCGAATTCGTGCCGTCTTTTAAGATGCTCGAGCTCGTCACCAGAAGCTGGGAAAACTTACTGGGCGATATCACCATCAGTGATTCCACGAATTTACTCTGGTCTTACAGTAGTTTACGATTCAACCCGGGATCGTCGGTGTTGAACAAAGTGGCGCAGCTGTACGTGGACGCCACGGCGCGAGACGTCTCCGCCACGGGCGTCTCCAACAGCCTGTGGGCGTGGGCAAACTTTGATTGGACGCCCAAAAATCCAGAAATCATGCACATCGTGCTCTCGATCGCCACCGAACACTTCCGCGACGATCCTGAGTTGCAAACGCAGAGCTTGAGCAACGTGCTGTGGGCGCTCGCCATTTTGAGATGGATTCCCGACGACGAGTTTCTCACCGTCTTCCAAGATAGAACGCTCGTCGAGCTCCGCAAAGGCGCGTTCTCGCATCAAGGTTTGACGAACACGATTTGGGCGTTCGCGCAGCTCGGTATCAAGCCCAACGAAACGTTGATGCGCGAGTTGACGAATGAGCTCGGAGAAAAGGTTTCCGAGTTTACGTCGGCGCAGGCGGTGTCCAACTCTCTTTTAGCGCTCGCATCTTTCGAATATTGGCCGGATGAATGGATCGTGGAGGCGTATCGAGCCAAGATTGTGGAATTGTATCGAGAGGACGCCATCCCAGACATCGATTGGGCGCAATTGTTTCAGGCGAATGCCATGTTTGAGAATTACTCCCCGCGCGGCGCCATGTTGACCGATCCGAACATGGTGGAACTGGCCACCAAGGCGTGGAAGGTTGGCACCAGCAGGGTCGTCATCAGTCAATTTCATCGCGAAGTGAGCGCGGCGCTCACCAATATGGGCGTACCGCACGAGATTGAGTACGTCACGGAGGATGGTTTGTTCTCGCTGGACATTGTGCTTCGAGGCAAAAAGGTGGCCATCGAGGTGGACGGACCGTCGCACTTTGCGAGAAACTTTCCACGACGACGCTTGTCCGGGGAGGAGACGGACACGACGAATTCTCGATACCGTTACCTCGAGAAGGCTGGGTGGACCACGGTGCACGTCCCTTGGTTTGAGTGGGCGAGCGTCAACGGGAGCAGCGGTCAGAGCGCGACGTTTTTAGCCAAGAAACTCTTCGACCAAGCCGGTCTCACCGTGATGGACGTCGCCTCGGACGACGACATGTCGGACTCCGGCATGAACAGTCTGAAAACACGCGGCATCACGGACACCGACATGTCTCGAGACGGCTCCCGCATCGTCATCAATCAGCGCGAGGAGGACCCGCTCATGCGCGCGAGCTCCGGCAGACGCGAGATGAAACCCGTCTTTGGCTCGACGCGCGCGCAGCAGCGACCGAACATTCAGAGAACGGGATACGGAATGATGGCAGAGACCAACGATCCCGTGGCGTCCGCTCGATCGACGCCCGTTCCGTCCAAAGCTCCTCGAGCGTCGCGCGCGCGTCGCGTCGCGTCGACGCCTCCGCCTCGCGCGCCCTCGTCGGCGTCTTCGAAACCGTCGACGTCGACGTCGGCCGCGTCCGACGACACCGACACCGACGCGACGACGACGTCGACCACCGCGTCGTCGTCGTCGTCGTCGTCGCCGCCGCCGCCTCGAGGCGCCGCCGTCCGTCGCCGACGCGCCTCGGTCGCGCGCCGACGCGCGCCCAGACGCGCCGACGCAGACGCAGACGCAGACGCAGACGCATCCTCGCCGTCGTGATCAGATCACCGCCGTTGTAACGCACACCACCGCACCGCACGCACGCACACGAACGACCCTTCGCGCTCGTTCGCGAACGCCCGCGCGTCTCGCCTCCCCTCCCCGCGCGCTCCCCCCCGCGCCGTCGTCGCGATCACCATCCCATACACGAACACGTACTCACACCATCAAGAGAGACACTTCCCCGCACACACGGACGACATACATAAAACCTAGTACTACTTTCCCTAGGGTTCGGCGGACGCCCCGTCGGCGCGGGTCGCCGTCGCGGCGCCACTCGCGCGCGCGTCGACCGCGCCGCGACGACGACCCGCGGACGCGGCACACACGTAGGACAGGTGCGCGCGTTCCCCGATCGCGTCTTCGTCGTCCCGTCGCGTCTTTTTTCCCGAGTCACACGTCCAGTCGAAAGTCGAGTCGACCGTCGAGTCGAACGCGACGCGACGCGACGCGACGGTCGGTGCGAATCGAATCCACGAGTCCATCCATCCATCGACGACGACGACGAGCGACGATGAACGCGACGACGACGATGAATGATGGATCTTTATTGGTACCATTCATTCGTTCGGTGTGATCACCAATCCCGTCCTCGCGCGCGTCCTCGCGCGTTCATCCATCAACGCATCCACGCACACGCAGCTCGACCGCGACCGCGACGAACGGTTGGTGGTGAACGGAGAGGGTTTTTCGAGCGCGCGTCGATGCGGCGGACGGGTGACGACGACGACGACCGATGACGAGGAACGGTGGGATGTATATATGTGTATGTATACGCGCGCGTCGTCACCGTTCGACGGAGGTGGATGGACGACGACGACGCGCGGACGCCATGGGACGGACGCGCGGGTGAGGGTTACGCGAGGGGTGGGGTGGTTTTCATCGCGCGTCAACTTTTTGACTTTTCGTGCGTGTGATGATCGTGTCCGTCGTCGACCGGGTGTGTGTGTTCGATGGATGCGTGGGAGAGGGATGGATGGGAAGACTGACCGAGGACGCGCGGTGTGCTCGCGATTGGCGCCGTAGGATTGGTTCGCAGAGGAGGACATGAGCGCGTGGGCGAGCGTCGTGAGCGGCGGTTCGACGAAGACGAGCGCGGAGGGGGAGGAGACGAGAACGGAGTCCGTGGTGACGACGACGACGAGGACGACGGTGGTGGCGACGCGTGGGGATGCGGTGATCGGTGGTGGTGATGAGGGAGGCGCGGTGAGAGAGGCGGAGGCCAAGGCGCCGGCGGGGGCGGAGGCGGGCGGAGAGGAGAGCGCGGCGAGCGGAGAAAAGGGTGCGAGCACCGAGGAACCGGCGAAACCGGCGTGGAGGAAGCCGAGCGCGACGAGTGAAAGTTCGGCGGCGCCGGCGTTGGCTGCCGTGAAACCCGTGTCGTGGCCGACGCTCGGCGACGCGAAGAATCCAGAGTTGAAGCCCGAGGCGTCGCCCCCGTCCAACGCGAGGACGAATAGCGGCAAGGGCGGCAAGGGGAAGACTTCAAAGAACAGTGCGGGCGATAAGCAAGGCGGTGGACGCGGTAATAATGGTGGACGCGGTGGTAACGCGGGTAGGAGTGGTAACAACGGCGGTAGAGGAGGACGAGGAGGGCGCGGCGGCGACGGCAACTGGGGAAGAGGCAACGCGCAGTACGGCGGTCGATACGGCTACGAAAACGGTGGTCGAGGCGGCGGAAGAGGTGGGCGAGGAAACAAACAGTTTGATCCCTCGTATCAAGCGCAGTATGACGGTAGATTTTACATGCCGCACGGGGCGCAAATGTATTACCCTCCGCAGCACATGATGCCGACGCAAGTGCCCCAACGCGACCAAATTCTCTCCGCCGTCAAGCAGCAAGTTGAATATTATTTCAGCGTCGAAAACTTGTGCAAAGATTTATTCTTACGATCAAAGATGGATCCCAAGGAAGGTTGGATCGCGTTATCCGTCATCGCGAGCTTCAATCGCATTCGCATGATGACTCCGGATCCCAATATGATTTACGAAGCCCTCGTGGGGTCGAAGACGGTCGAGATCAGCGCCGACAACGAAAAGATTCGTAAAATGGGAGACTGGAGCGCGTGGCTGCTGGATGCCGACGGAAAGCCACAACAGAACGCGCCGCAGCAATCGACGGCCGCTGTGTCGGGCTTGACGCAGCAGATGGCGTCGGCTGACATTGCGCCGGCGGCGGAGCCGTCGTCCATCGAAAAGAAGGGTTCAAAGTCCAAGCTCAAGAAGGATGAGGATGAAATGTTCGAGATGGATGAAGATTTCGGTGAAGATGATGGGGACGACGACGATGACGACAACGACGATGAAGATGATGACGATGACTACGAGGAGGAAGACATGACGGATGGCGACGTAAACCGTCTCATGATAGTTTCTCAGCGCCCGGGCAGAGGTGGCCAAAACAGAGGACGACCACCGTCGGGAGCGAATAAAGATGTCGCCACCGTCATCAACGATGGTCTCGCATTTTACCAGAAGGATTTGAAGGGTAAGAAGACGCACGTGGGATCTCAGGGCGCGTCTGGTAGCTGGCGCGACAGAGGAGCCCAGTCTGGTTCGTGGAAACGGGGAGGTGGATTTTCCGTAGGATCGCAAGATCGCACCCACTTTTTCCCCGCCTCCGTACCCAAGGGCGATGGAACGTTCGGAGGTAACGACGTCGGCTGGCTCTTGGGCACCACCCCCACCGAGGGTGAGTTCAACTGGTCGACTGGCGCCGGATCCTCTGTCGGATCTGACCGCGGCGGCGTGCCAATGGGCACGTCTCCCTCGCAACGACCGCCGAGAGTTTCTCTTCGAGATGGATCTCCTCGCGATATTCCGTCGTTTGGTCATCCATCTCACTCTCTCTTGGACGACAACGGCTTCAAGCAACAAAAGTATAAGACGTTCCATCAGCGCGCCGTCGACGAACGCAAGCGGCTGGGATGTGGCAACAGCGAGGAAATGAACACTTTGTTCAGATTTTGGAGTTATTTTTTGAGAGGCACGTTCAACACCAAGATGTACAAAGAATTCTGTCGACTGGCTGAAGAGGATGCCCGACATAATTATCATTATGGTTTGCAGTGTCTTTTCCGCTTTTATAGCTACGGGCTGGAGAAGCGATTCCGCCAAGCTGTTTACCGAGACTTTGAAGAGTTTACGATGCTCGATTATAAGTCCGGTTCGCTGTACGGTTTGGAAAAGTTTTGGGCGTTTCATTACTACTACCGTGGTGAGAATAGACCGACGATCCGCGAGGATATTAAGGATCTTCTCGACACCAAGTTCAGAACGCTCAGCGATTTCCATCGCGCCAAGGAGCAGATGGTGCGCGCATAGTGCTTGCGACGACGATGTAAACACGAAGATAGATGAAGCACATAGCCTTCGCTGTAGTACGACTCAACTAGCGAGGAATACCACACTAACGTCATATTTCAAACAATCAAATAATAAATCCGGTCGCGACTAGTAGAGGTTGATGCCGAAATCAAAGAGCAAGTCTAGCACGGCGTCTTGTTGCACCTTGACGAACGCGAGAAGCGCCAATGCTGCCCCAACGGTTGCTACGTCTATGTTTTCAGCCGGATTCGTCAGACTTTTCCGCATGATGAGCGTCTTCGTCGTCGTTTCGACGGCTCTCCCGTCGACCACCTCCAACGCCGCCGCCTTGCGTTCACTCCCGATGACTTTATACCCCAACTTTTTATATAAAGATTGCGCCCGTCTATTCCGCGCCTCGACGACTAAACAACACTCATCGAACCCAAGCTCCGCGCACTCCTCCTCCAGCGCGCGCATGACGGCTTTCCCGTACCCTCTTCGTCGCGCCTCGCGCGCCGTTGCCAAATTCGCGACGATTGGTCTCTCCCGTATCCGTTCCTCCGCGTTCCCACCTCCCCTCCCCGACTTGACCATCGTCTCGTAATCCATCGCCCCGACATACCGCCGCACTTCGATTCCACCGCACGCCAGACACTTTTTCGAATCATTCGCATCCATGACGACGACGAGCGCCGACGCGTCCCCGACGCGCGCGCTGTACCTGCGCTTCATGTCGCTCGCGCACGACCGCACCAATCCCTGATACTCGACGTCTCGCTCGTCCACCTTACCGTCGTAAAAGAAACTGCTCACAAAGGTGGCTGCGGCGGCGTTATAGTCACCGCCGCGCGCGCGAGAGACGTCGATGGCGCGTGTCCCGGCGTTCGCGCACACGCGATGACGTCGATGCGGTCGGTGTCGTCTTCGTGCGGGGTGGGACGCGACCGCGGACGCGTGGGGCGCGCGAACGGTCGACGTCGGCATCGTTCGTTCGTTGGTTTTCTTCTTGAGCCGCGCGCGTTCGCGACGACGTCGGAGAGAAGCGTCCGTCCGAGACTGAGGCGACAGTGGTCGAGTGCACTCATCTTTTTTCGCGGCGTTACAAGACGTTCGTTTACGAAGACGGATCGACATCGCGGCGAGGGAAGAGATCGCGCATGAGCACGGTGCGGCGAACGCCGGTGGTGAAACCCTCGGTGTACTTGAACTGCGTTCCCTGGGCGGTCTTGGCGCTTTTACGCGCCTTGTGTAAATTTCCGCCGGCGACGCCGAGGGCGACGCGCGCGCGTTGTTCAGATTTGCGACGTCTCGCCTCGACAGAGGTGGACGCGTCGTTCGATGATCGCGAGTCGGCTTCGGCGATGAGGGCGTTGGCGATGATGGATCGGAGACTGTTGTTCACCGCGCGTCTGCCCACGAGATTGACGTGTTGCGGCGCGGCGGAGGGCGTCTCGCTCTCGCCGGTGTCTCGGCGGTGGTTCTTCGCATAAAAGCGTTCGAAATCTCTCAACGCCTCGACACCGCCTCCGTACGCGACGAATTCGTGGATCGGAGGATCAAGTACCAGAGCGTTCGCCATCGTCTGCCACGATTGTTCGCCGCTGCGTCCTTTGCTCGCCGGCGGCGCATATCGTAATCCCTGCGCGCGCATCAAACCGACGACGCCGGCGAGTTTTTCTTTTTCCTCGTCATTCATAAAACTTGTCCCGACGGATCGGAGTTCGGGCGCTAAGATGGTGTTCAGGAACGGCAGAGTTTCCACGACGTCCGAGCGTAACGGCCGACGCGTAATTCGCAAATCCAACGCGTCTCGGCGACTTTGCAACGTCGCCATGCGTGCGTTTCGCTCCTTCGCCGCGCGTCCAGTTTTCGGCCACGCAACGGAATCGCCGAGTGCGGCGGCGTGCGTCGCGACGGAGTGTACCGATAACGCGCACGATTCGGCGTATCGACGAAGCGAGTGATCACCGGTGGTGAATGATTTCTTTTGAAAGAGCGCACCGTCGAGGACGGCGTCGATGGCGCGCACGGTTCGACGCATGGTACCGTCTTGAAACTTGACGCTCGGAATGTTTTCAAAGACACCGTCGAGGATGGCGTCGACGTCCTGGAACAATTCAATCTTTTCTCGAATCTTATCCAAGTGCGTCTTCCCGGTCTCAGTGTCGAGCCTGGATTTCGGAAACGTGTGCCTTCCCCGCAGAATGTCTCGCCACATCGTCAACGCGTGCGGTTTGTTATCCTTGGCGCCACCGTCCGACTTGACGACGTCTCGCATCGAAACCTTGCCGTCGTCGCTCGTCTTGGCGATGAGTTGCATCGAGTTTAACGCGGCGCGAATGTCGTGATCGACTCGATCGACGATGAGCGCCACCGCTCGCGGTTCGACCTCGACGTTTTCTCTCAGACACACGTCTCGCACGCGCGCCGTCAATTGCGTCGTCTGCGGCGGTTTCATGCGAATAATCTTGGCAACGTCTCGAAGCGGTTTCAACGCGGGCGCGTATAAATCATTGCATATTGCGATGATGGGTCTCGAAAGTCTCGACGCGCCATTCTTGCCGTGCTTCAACGCGTTGATGACGGTCCACACCGCGCCTCGATCGCTTCCGCTGTGATGCAATCCATCAATTTCGTCCACGATGACGCACTTTGGCTTTTGCTCGACAAAGGCGTGCTTCGTCCGCGTGGCGTCGTTCAATTTCATCTTCAACGTCGACGCGCTTCGATCGTCGCTCGCATTGATCTCCACCGTTTCGTACCCGCAGTGTCTCGCCGCGACGTGCGCGAGGGTCGTCTTCCCCGATCCCGGAGGTCCGCACAACAATAAAATCTTCTCCATCGGTCGACCCGTGCCGTCCAACGCCGTGTGCGTCGTCGTCTTGGCGTCGCGGCGTCTCTTCCCTCCGCCCAAACTCGACGTTTTCTCCGCGTACCTGTCGGCATAATACTGTCGCATCGTCGCCGGCGGTGGATCTCGACCGAACACCACCTTATCCCACCCCTTGATCCAGTGCACAACCTCTCGATTGACGTATTCGGGACTCAATAAATCGGTAAACGCGCGAGGAGCGTACTTTTGAGACCACATCGCGTTTCGAAGCTTTTTACGCAAACGATCCGCTCTCCGAGCGCCCTCCGTCAGAGGTTCAACCTCTTTACTCTTCTGATCGTCGTCGCTTTTTCCCATCGTCGTCTCCTCCCCCTCTTCCAACGCCTTCGCCGCCGCCACCGCCTCGGCGTATCGTCTCTTTTCGTACTCGTCCAATAAATCTTCGATGGGCCTCGCCAACCACGACGCGTCCTCATCCGCGCGCGCGTACACATCCTCATCCCTCACGATCGGTTCATCCACAGGTTCTCTCTTCAAATACACCCGTCTTCCATCCCCGAGCGTCATCGGCACGCACTCACCATCGATATCCGCCGCGTTCATCGCCGCCGGCGCGTCTCTCGCTCTCGATTTATACCGCCGAGACGTCCCCGTCCCCCGGCCCGTCCCCCCCGTCCCCCGCGTCTCCGTCGCCATCTCCATCGCCATGCGCATCACCTCCTCCGCGCTCAGCGTCGTCTTCTTTTTTTCCGCGCTCTTCGTTCGTTTCACCCCCCCGAGACCGTGGTCGTTCTCCTTATCGTCCTCCTCCGCCTCGAACGCCGCGTTTAAACCGTTCCTTTCCCGGTCGACATCATCATCACCGTCTCGTCCTCGCTTCCCACGACCGTCGCTCTCGTCGTCGTCGTCGTCGTCGTCTGGAAACATGATATCGTCGGCATCCCCATCGTCGGCGTCGGCGCGTCCATCGCGCGTCGTCGCGCGCGCGTCCACGCCATCATCGACTTCACCGTCTCGTCCCTCGTCGTCATCCGGGAAGGCGTGATCGTTCGCGTCCGCGTCCGCGTCGACGAGGGCGTCGAATCCGAAATCACCGTCGTCGTCATCGTCGTCGTCGCGCATCGTTCGTCGTCGACGTTCGCGCGTCACCGTGTGACGACGCACCGTTCATCCATCGTAACGAAAGGTTCGTTCGTCTGTCGTTGAAGACATTTTAAACGCGAGACGGCGGAGTCGTCCGCGGAGTCGTCCGCGCTCGACGCGGTCGTGCGCGCTTCGATCCATCGATGCGGTGTGCTATGCAATACTCTAATTAAACTACACCCGTATGAGTCGCGTGTGTATCTACGCGCCGCGCGTTCGTCGTCCCGCGACGCTCGCGCGAGGCGACGACGCGGGCGACGACGGTCGACGCGACCGGGACGCGGGCGAACGCGCGACGTCGACGCGAAGGGCGTCGGCTTTGCGACACATGTCGGCGACGGCGGTGAGAAGATGGTCGTCGTCGACGTCGTGCGCGAAAAATGGTGCGCGGGGCGAGCGGCGGCGGTCGCGCGCCGAGGACGCGAAGGCGGAACGCGGCGGCGTTCGGCTCGACGGAGGCGTCGACGGTCTCGTCGTCGCCGTCACCCTCGTCGTCGATGGACGAAACAACGGGGACGGAGGGAAGATGGACGTGAACGGTGACGTGCGGTTCGTCGCGTCTGCCGGTCGACGACGCGCGGCACCGGTCGTCGTCTTCGTCGACGAAGCGTCGTCGTCTTCGCCGTCGTCGTCATCATCGTCGCCATCGCGCGCGCTCGTCCCCCGCGTCGCGATGCGTCGATCGCGTCGACGCCGTAAAGCCTCTATAAACTCTTCCCTCGCCTCTCGCACCGCGCGCGCGTGCGCCTCGGCGCTCGCGCGCGCGCGTTCACGCGCGTGCGTCGCCAACGACTCGGACGTTTCCGCGCGCCACGCGCGCATCGCTCGTTCGTTCGCGCGACGCGTCTCCTCATCGCACGCGAACGTCGTCGTCGTCGTCGTCGTCGTCGTCGTCATCCGCGCACCGTCGACCGAGACGGACGCGGGACGACGTCGTCGAGCGAGGGAGGACGTCACACCGTTACGCGTCGACGAAAGACGCGATGACGATGATGATGACGCCGCGATGGATTCCCGCGCGCGCGTCGACGTCGACGTCGATCGAGGGCGACGGCGACGACGCGAACGGTGCGCGGGGGGTGGTGGACGTCAGACGCGCGCGAGGACGCGCGATGGATAAGGCGTGGCACAGGACGTTCATAAAGACGAGACCGAGGATGAGCGCCAACCAAAAGAGAAATTACCGAAGCCTCTTTCCTCGGTACGGTCTCGCGTTCGACGCCGCGGTCGGACGGGAGGAGGAGGAGGGTGACGTCACCTCGGATGGGCGCTGGCGACGGTTGGAGTACGACGTCGCGTTCGGGGGGGGCGGAGGGAGCCGACGGCGCGTGCTTGAGCTAGGGTTTGGGCTCGGGGACAACCTCGTGGAGAGCGCGAACGCCATGCGAGAGACGCACGTCTTCGTCGGTGCGGAGGTGCATCGGCCGGGCGTCGCGAGCGCGCTCGGGAAGATTGATGCGAGAGGGTTGGAGAACGTGTTGGTGGCGGAGATCGACGGGGTGTGGTTGTTGAGAGACTTTTGCGACGAGACGTCGGCGCTCGACGAGCTGGTGGTTCATTTTCCAGACCCGTGGCGCGGAGAGAACAAGGCGCACCGACGATTGATCAATCCGATGTTCATCGAGCTCGCCGAGCGCGCGTTGGCGCCGAACGGTCGTCTGTCCATCGCCACGGACGACGACGGGTACAAGGCGCACGTCGAGCGCGTCTTTGAGTGGTGCGAACCGCGCGGGTGGACGGCGGCGGCGGAACCGTTCGCGAGATACGAGAGTAAATATAGCGCAAAGGCTCGAGACGAGGGGCGCACGTGCGTGGATTATGCGTTTCGATTCGCGAAACCGTCTCGCGTGAACGTCGCGTCGTAGTCTCGTCGCGACGCGGGTTCCTCCTGTGAGTAGTATATAAGTACCGGTAGCTTTTTGTTAGTACTAATTGTAGCTTCAATACGCAAATCGTCCTATCGCGAACGAACACAGTCGCGATCGCGAACCCCGAACACGCGCTCGGCAGACGTCGGCGCGCGACGACGCCCGCGCGGTGGACGGCAGCTGCCGCGCGTGACGACGCTCGCGCGCGGTGCGTCGACGCCACCGTCTCCATGTCGCCATCGTCGCGCGCCGAGGCGCGAACGCCCCACCTCTCTGCGAGCTCGAGCGCCGCCGCGCGTTGGAATCCGCCCGAGGAGTGGACGTGGCGACCGGTGCGAGGGTTCGCGATGTGCGCGACGTCGATCGTCGTCATGACGTGGTTGACCCTGTCCCTCGTCGGCGCCGTCGCGGGAGAGGCGCGGACGCCGCGCACGGGAATAGGCGCGGTGGACTGGGCGCTGAGAGACGACTATTATTCGCGAGCGCTCCCCGCATTGATTCCGGGAACGATCGTGTACGTGTATTTTCATTGGCTCAGTGCGAGGTTTTTTGAGCACACGTGACGCGACGATGAATGCGACCGGCGCCGCGCGCGTCGCGTCGCGAAAAGTGTAAGGTGCGCGCTCGTTTCGGAAGGAGCGACTGTCGTTTTTTTCCGCCGGGCGACTCGACGGCGACTCGACGCGAAGATGCTCGACTCGACGCTTTGCGGTGAAGCTCACTCGCGTCGGCGGGACGACGTTCATTCGATCCGTCGCGGGGTTTCGCCGCATAAATTTGGTTACGCCAGATATAAACCAATGTCGGGTTAACGATGTACCCGTTGTTGACCTGTCTCGCTGGTACATTTGCTACCGCTAACATCGCGTTTCGCCGCCGTTTCGCGAATGCGAACGCGATTTGCATGGGACATTCCACCCCGGGCGGTGCGGTGTCATCAATCACCGGACGCGTCCCAAGTCCTGTGCTACAGCCGAAGCGTGCGTCGTGTTGCGCACCGGGTTTGCAGATATTCGGTTGCGTGTCTTTAAGTTGCACCAACATTTCGATGGTTTTCTTTTTTTTGCGTGACGGCGTACATCGTCACGGGCTCCTCTGCCACGGTTCCCTGAGCTTTGCGTTGATTGAGATCTGTCCAAAGAGAGCCCAAAATAGATTTTTCGCCTTCATGATAGGAAGCCGTTCCGTTCGCTTTCGAGCAGTGACTTTGCGGTGCCAAACGGGCGATTACATTTTTCTCCGCGAACTTACTGATGAATATGGGTGGAAGAGCCGTATGAACTGCATGACTTAGAAACCGACCCTTCTTAAAGTTCAAATTTGTTTTTTTCCACGTCGCGTGCGGCTTCGCTCGAGATCGATGACTGACCTTTTTTTATCAATTCCTCCAATTTCTAGAATACCCGCGCGATAGAAACACGCCGCATAGCAGCACGCTGTAATTCGAACAATATCGAATAAAATTACATCGCTAAGTTTTGAGATATGTCCCCGAGCGCGGGCCGTGTTTTCTTCGCCGAATGCGGAGCTAAAGGCTTCTTTCCGGACATCAGCGTTTGATGCGTGCCATTGTTTTCGTCGCCTGGCGTGGCGTAAACATTCGAATCCAAACCTGTTTGGTTGGATGCTAACTCGTTGAACGAGATTTGATCCGCACGCTCGTTGAGTTTGTGAATGTTTTCCTTCAGAGTCGCGTCGGGACGCACCGGCGTGATGAAGCTCTGATGGTTAGCCTTGGGCTTTGCCGGTGTTTTGCGATACGTCTTGGGCTTCGTCTTGGGCTCATTCAGAGTCATTGTTGGAGTCGGAAGTGCCGTTTGCGGAGTCATTTGCATCGTTTCTGCGAACTCCTCAACGAGTAATGCCACTTCTGCGTCGAGCTCATTCATTCGTACGTTCTGTTGCAGCGCCGTGGCGAGAGCGGTTGACTTGCGTCGCATGCTTCGCAGTTCATCGGCGGCATCCTCGAGTTGGATTTGGTGCATCTCTTCTCGCGCCTTGTTCGCACTCTCGTGGTACTCCTCTTGCTTGGCGAGTGAGCCAGCAAGCATGTCTCTCTGCTCTTCAGATTTTTCGAACCTCAACTGCACCTCGTTCATGGCTTGTTGCAAATCTTTCTGTACCTTCTTGCTCGACGCAATCTCCTGCTGGAACATCGCGAGTTCCTTTTGCGCTTTCACAATTTCGCTCTTCATCCGTTCACATTCAGCGACTTTGGCGTTCAGAGCAGTCTTGAGCTTTTCAACGACCGTGACATGAGTGCGTGCGGATTCTTTTAAGCGTTCCGTTTCATTTGATTTGCTGCGCATGTGGCCCTTGAGATTTTTCAGCTCGGATTCGCGCAACTTGACCAACTCCTTGTACTCGTTAATTTTCTTCTCCATATCCTCGGCGGCTTGTTGCATCTCCTTCATCAAAGCGATGCTATCGGCCTCGACCTCATCTGCCGTCGCTCGAACTTCGTTCGCCTCCTTACGAACATCGATCAACTCCGCCTTCGTCAACTCCAGTTCCGCCGTCAGAGAGCTCATCGATTCCTCAGCCTTTGCTTCGAGCTCGGTTATCAACGCGTATAATCTCGTAACCTCATTTTGCGACGCTTCCAACTCGGCGCAGCTTTCAGCAAACTTTTCTTCTAATGCCTGAATTTTTTCAGAATTTTTTGCGGTCGATTCACCGCGTAAAAGTTCAAGTTCCTGCTCGAGCTCCGCGCATCTCGCCTTGGCGTTGTTCACCTCGCCGTCGAGTTTCTCAACCACGTGAGCGTTCTCTTCGCGTAACGCCTCCAACTTGAGCTCGGCGGTGCGCTGCAATTCTTTCAACGCATCCTCGCGTTCCCTCAGATTGTTCAAACGTTCAGAAATGTCCTCATCTTTCATTTCTGACTCCATCTTCAGGTTGTTCAATTCCTCTGTGAAATTGCGCAACTTTTCATCGCGTTGAGCGAGTCCAAATTCAAGTCTCTTCACGTTCGCGTTTTGACGCTTTTCGGCCGACATCAACTGCTTCACGAGCGCATCATTTGCGATCAATTCGCCAGTCTTTTCATCTAATTCGAACTTGAGCGCGTACACCTTCTCGCGCAAACCTTGAAGCTCGAGTTCAAGCGGATCCAATTCCATCGTCTTCGCGTCATACTCGACTCTGAGCTCGTTGAGTTCAGCCTCCTTTGAATCGAGCGAACTCTTACTCGCGGATAACTGCGCGTCTCGCCCTTGGATTTCTTTCTGCATGACCTCGAGTATCTGCTTTTTTTCTGCGTTGAGAGCTTCGTACTTCTTCTGCAACTCTTTCATTTGTTCAGAAACGTCTGCATCTTCGCCCTCGCCAGACGCTTGCATCTCAGCAAGCTTATCCTGCAGTTGAAGAACGTACGTGACGGCGGTGTCGAGCTCGCATTCCTTCGCTTCGAGAAGTTGTGTACCATCTCGAAGTAAAGCGTCGCGTTCATTCATCTCTGATCGAAGAACTTCAGCCTCCGCGGACACCGTCTCGAGCCTCTCTTCGAGGGCAATTTTCTCCAATGTTCGCTTCTCGACGAGCAATTCCAACGTGTTCCTTTCGATTTGAACCTCTGAAAATGCATCCTCCGCGCGCTGTCTCTCAGCACGCTCTTCTTGTAAGCATTTTTCGAGTTCACTCTGAACGTTTTCGAGCTCCACGCGGCGAGCTTCAACTTCAATCTCCAAGCTTTTCACTTCTTGTCTCGCCCGAGCCGCCTCAGCCTCAGCCTCTTGCCGCGCCCCAGCAAGCTGCAAAAGCTTTTCATGACTCGCTCGCACGCCGTTACTATCAATGTCTCGTTTCAGAGATTGATTTTTCGTCGCGAGTTCAAGCTCTCGCTTCGCTTCATCGAGCTTCGATTTCAGTTGAGCGACGTGCTTGTCCTTCTCCGCCGCGTAGAGTTCCGCCTTTTCCCTGCTGCGCTCAGCGCGATCGAGTTCATCGTCTAATTCTTGTAAAATCGCAGCCTGGTTCGCGATGGTGAATTCACGCTCTTGAACGGCGGCCGCGGCGTCCTCTTTCACTTGCTCGAGCGCCTTCACCGCCGCCTCCGCTGCGCGTTTCTCCTTGCGCAACGCACGCGCATGCTCCTCCTTCGCCTTCAATAGAGCCTGCGCCTGCGCTCGAACAGCAGCCATGTCCGACACGAGCGTCGATCTGTCAGATTCTAATTTTTGCAGTCTCTGAGACATGGTTTTTGCGCGCTCTTCCGCCTCCGTGCGTCCCGAATGTGCAGCTTCCAGCGCGATTTCAGACGATTCGCGCAATTTCGACGCCAGCGCCTGAAGCGCCTCCTTTTCAATTTCGACCGCCTTCAATCGCGCTCGAACCGCAGGGGACGGCATCGCATCGATGGTCATCATCTTATGCGCGCTCCCCGGCGCTTTCGGCGCCCCCGACAAGGAAAAGAAGGATCCAGGCCTCGCACCTCGTCCCGAACCCGGCGTCGATTTTGCGCTCGTCGAAACTTGTTCCCCCGGCTCACGACCACCCACGTTCGATTCCACGCGCGCTCCTCGCGTCTTAGACCTCGGCGTGACGAAAGAATCGTTGTTTTCTTCGCATTCGTCCCCTTTCGACGCCCCCGAATCCTTCCCGCGCATCCCGGCGCAGTCGTATTTCACCCCCATCGTCGCCGAACCGCGCGGCGTCTTCGCCGGCGTCACGTGCGCGCTCCCTCTCGACGCGCTCGCCGCGTCCACCTCCCTCGCACCCCCGACGTCATCGCGGGAAACGCTCGCCTCCGATTTGTTCGACGCCTTTCGCGCGTTCTTCCGTCGCCACTCCTCCAACAGCGCCCGTCTGTCCCGCGCGCCGGCGAAAGATTTAAACGACATTCGTCTCGTCGTCCCCGCGCGCTTCCCCCACGCCGACGCGTCGATCGATCGTCGAGACGCGACGGACAAAGAGTGCGCGTGCGCTCGAGCTCGCGCCGCGGCCTCGCGCGACGCCGTCGCACCGAGCGCGCGTGTCGCGACGACGACCGCGTCGTCCTCGCAAACGGTCGAAACGCGACGGCTTCGCGTGCTAGGCTCCGTTTGTCCGAGTTTGTGTACAGAAGTGTTCATCAAGACGATGTGTTTGGTTTTTATGCTCACGTAGAGCGCGTGTTTTTTTATCGACGTGTTTGTTCGTATACAGATGGTGTGAATATGTATATTCGTACGAATCACATCATCGCACGGAACAACCATCGCGCGCGCCCGAGCGCCGCACAAGCTGTCGCGTGCCGGGACGGCGCGGATGATTTTTAGGCTAAGCAGCCCAAATTACATGTAAGAAAAAGTACTTCTCTACTTGGTATACGGATGACGAGCGATACCTTCACCGGTGAAGATGACCCGACCGGCGACTTGCACCTTGCCCGCGTCGCCAGGTTTCATTCGACTCCAGAGATGCCCCGTCCGCGCGGACAGTTGCTCGCCAAACATGAAAGAATCCGTGTCGCTTCTTCTCGCCGAGAGCAGCGGCGTCACACCGCAGCACGCACTTCCCGTCACGGGATCCTCATCGATTCCCACGTTCGGCCCGAACCAGCGCACGGCGTAATCCGGCGAAGACTCGGACAGTTCGACGCCGCCGGCGCGGGGAATCACCACGCACACTCCTCGACCTCCCACTCGAGCGATGCGCTTCAAATCCGGCGCGCGCGACGTGTACGTCTGCACGACGGCACGAAAACCATCGTCGTCTTTCCCATCGCCCTCGTCCGTTTTCTCAATCAATAAAAACGTATCCCCGATTGAATTCCTCGTACACGTAAACTTGGCACCGCGAACCGTCTCTCGATTCATCTCAAACGCGTCTCGTATCTCGTTCACGACGTCCTCGCACCCCTCGAATGCGCTCGGCGCGCTCGCATCCATCTCCATGATGAACCTCCCGTCGTCCTCATCGTCTCTCGAGATCGTCAACGACCCCGCGGCGTAGGTAAATCGGGCCGCGCGCGCGTCGGCGTGCTCCGGTTTCGTCAACACCGTCGCCGCGCTCGCCACGCTCGCGTGTCCACACAACCCAATCTCACACGTCGGCGTGAACCAACGTATAAAGTAGTGCACCGTACCGTTGTTTGTATCCTCCACCGTCTCGCGTCCGCGACGCACGAACGCCGTCTCGCTCAGGTTGAGCGACGTCGCCACGCGTTGATATTCATCCGTCGACGCATCGTCGCGACAAAAATCAACCTCGTCCGCGTCTCGATCGTCGTCGTCGACGACGACGACGACGGCTGCGGGATTTCCCGTCTCGCGCGTCTCTCTCGTCTCGCTCGTCGACGGGAACGCCGCGCACAACGCGTACGCGTGATCCCCCATCGCGCGAGGGGGTGTGTCGTCGTGGGGCCTTCTCCCAACCCTAGGTCACGGGGTCGCGCGAGACGGCGGGCGCTCGAACGAGACGAGCGCGATGGGGGCGAACGATGGGAGAGAGAATCGTGTGATACAGAATGAATGATACACTTTTTTGCAACGCATCATCGTTGGCCGAGGGAGAGTCGCGCAAAGTCTGCGCGGGGCGCCGGTTGGCGAGACGCGTCGTCGACGGCGCCGACGCCGAGGACGACTCTCCATTGACAAATCGTCATGTCGGCGCCGATGGTGATGAGATAGGAATCGTCGAAGAGGAATTTGCACTGGGTGATGGCGCCTGTGTGCGCGCCGAAGCAGCGGGACGTGGCGCCGTGGTGGCACGGGTATTGGTAGACGCGGAGGACGCCGCGCGCGTCGCCTGCGGCGACAGCGGTGCGCGTGTGCGAGCGGTCGCAGCACGTCACATCGGCGGGCGCGGACGTTGGAGGGATGATTCCTTGGACGGGCCATCCGACGACGGAGGACCACGTGTGCCAATCGACGTTTCGCAAGTCGTGAGGGAATTTCGCCTGCGTGCCCGTCGGCATTTCCCAAAACAAGAGCTCATGGTTTGAACTCGCGGATTGTAACAACGTGCTGTCGGTGGACCAGTCCAACTGGGCCACCTTGGCGCTGTGACCCTTGCAGACACCGATGCGCGCGTATTGCTTTGAAATATCGTAGATATCGATGGCGTTTTCATCGGAACCGACGGCGAGGTACTGTCCATCCGGACTGTATTTCAACACGCCGACTGGTTGGTCGCGATCTTTACGCAGGTGCACGGTGTCCAACGAATCAGAGCTCAGGACGACGATTCCTCCACCGGCAAGACCGACGGAGACTTGTGTACCGTCTGGATGATAGGCGACCGACCGCCCTTGCGCACCGAGATCGCGAGACATGATCATCCGTCTCGAAGGAATGTCCCAGAGTCTAATCGTTCCGTCGTCCCCGACGGTGCATATTCGGTGGTCGCTAGGGTGCGCATCGAGGCCCCAGATTGCACCGTAACCGTGACCTTGGAAGAGTAAATTGTACGAATACGACGTGGTGTTCATTTCGTACACTTCGCCCGATCTCGCGCCGAGTAGCAACATTTTACCGAGTAAGTGCATCGACTTGATGCATGTGGACTTCACGTTGGGATACTTGACATCCACGCTTCTAAGTAACATCCGCAAGTCCGCCGTCCAGAATTTCACGACACCCTCCGAGCCGGCGGAAATTAAGGAATCGCGCGTGGCGACCACGGAATGTGTCACTTTGTGAACTCTATGCGCATTCGTGCCGAGTTGGTATCCGCGAAACAAGTACAGAGATCCATCCTGAGTTCCCACAACGGTTGTATCGGCGCCGGGGAACCCACAGCATAGACTCGTTTGAATCGTCCCGCGCTCTGAAAAGACCGCTTTTCGTCCTTTCAAAGGCTCTGTGGACCAAAACATGCAATGTTTCACCCCCATGGTGACCATGTAATCCTGGAACGGAGACCACTCTATGGCGACAATTTTTTCTGGACTCCCGCTGCAACGAGAGAGAAGCTCCCCAGTTTGCCAGTTATACAACCCGATCTTGTGGTCAACATCACAGTCCACCGCACACAATTTTGACCCATCGCGGGAAAAGGTGGCCGCGACGACAGCCTTCTTGAAGTAACCTTGAATGACTGTGACGGGTTTTGACAAAGCGTTGGCGCTCCATACGATTATTTTTGGATTTTTACCAACTTCACCACTAGCAAAGACGAGACCGTTTGGATGCCTGGCTATGCACGTAATGTCATCCGTGTGTCCCTGAATTCGGTTCGCCGCCGGATTCGTCGTCATGAAGAGCTGCGAGTGAGCTTGTCTATTGTAAACCACGCCCAAGCCCGCGGTGGGATAGACAACATCGCCGAGCGCAGTGTAGAATAAATTGCGTCTCGAGTCGTGAGCGCGGTAACCATGCGCACACTCGAGTATCACAGACTCCATGGGCGCTTTGAGAATATCCACGTCACGAACGTAATCGTCGGGGGCAAAAACACTTCCGGCGCACGGGAGGAAGGCGGAACGGCTTCCGGGATCCAATCCAGAATTCGCTGGAATGTCCCTTGACGGAACCATATTCTGCACACTTGCGGGCATATACTGAGGAATTCCGTGCACGTGACCGATGAAAACCATTTGGGTCATAACGTTCGACTGATTCGCTTCTTCATAATCGTCCACGGCTGAGAACACTTCTTCTTCGACGTCACTCGTCATTTCTTCGTCCCCTTCATCAGGTTCATAGTGCCTCCACTGGAGAATAGTTCGATCTTCACCACCAATTGTGATCAAAAATTCATCATTGTAACTAAAGCAACATTTCGTCACGTGAAGGCTATGGCCCACATAAGTGCGGTGATCCCCTCGACCAACGTCGCAGGGATATCTGAAAAAACGAACAATGCCGTCTTCATTCGCCGTAGCGACGGCCCTTCCATCACGAGTTCTCGCACAACTGTTCACGTCGGTGCCGTCACTATGCTTCGGCCAAACACCTTGCACGGGCCAGCCCGCTATGCACGTCCAGGTTGCCCATTGAACATCTTTCAAAGCCGCCGAAAACTCAATCAACTCGCACGTTGGAATTTCCCAAAACAGAAGTTCAAAATCCTGCGAATTGCTTTGCAAGTATTTGCTGTCCTCGCTCCAATCTATGTGTGTCACCGGTGCACCGTGTCCCTTACACACACCAGCTCGCTTGAAATCGCAAGAGGCGTCGTAGATGTCTATGAAAAAGTCGTGGCTTGCCACCGCTAACCACCTACCATCTGGACTGAACTTCACATCACTGATAATCGAGCGACGGTGCTTCTTAGCGACGATTTCACATCCTGACTTTTCATCGTAAACCAGGAAACCACCACCGTAAAAACCGACAGCAATCAGCTTACCATCTGGGCTGTAAGCGCAAGAGCGCGCTCGGCTGGAAACGTTTCGAACACCCAATTGCCTTCTAAGGTACATATCGTACGTACGTACCGTCTTATCGTCACCGGCTGTGATGAACTTTGCCTTTGATGGATGGCAATCCAATCCCCAGAGTTCAGCGCTGTGAATCTTCGTCGATTCATCCACCGCGCTGGCGTGACCTTGGGTGATGATGCGCCTATTTCTCTTCCATGCATCTTCAGTGCTAAGATCGAATTCGTACAATTCTCCAGTCGCCGTACCGACTAAGAGTTGAACGCCAGACAAAAAGAGTGATTTGACACACGGGGCGCCCCCATCGTAATAACACACTGGCTTACCCTGCTCGTCTACAATGCTTTCCGCTACTTTACACATATCAATCGTGAACACAGTCTCCATGTACTGCGTGAAGAATTGGATTTTTCCATCTTTGCCTCCGGTGATGATGTAATCCTCGGTGACGAACATATCATAAATCGGACCCTGATGCACCCCTTCAATCTTTTGTATGCACTCTTCGCCACCGTCGGCCCATTGATACACGCTCCCTGTTTGCGTTCCGGTGAAGGTGCTGCCATCTTCTCCAAAAGCAATCGATAAGAAGGACGAACGTTTTCCCACTCGCCCGTAGACACCGTTCTTACCGTTCAAATATCCGTTTTCCATTATCCAAAACTTGATATGGCTTTGACCGACCGTCACTATTCGACCGTCGTGCGGATTGAATGCACACCCAAAGATTCTGCGCGTATCACCTTTTGAGTTTGCGAGCACCTTTTTGTTTTCCCAATCGTACACAGCGATGGAGTGCTCGTCATCCAAACCCACCGTTACCAAAAATTTTCCCGTCGCATCAAAGCTGAGGCTCGTCACCGCGCGCTGATGGAAACCTCTCAATTCTGACATCATTTCATGCGTCTTCGTGCTCCAAACGCACACGACTGGATCCCGTCCCGCCTGCCCCGTGGCGATCAAGTCCATGTCCGGATGTAAAGACATACAGAGTATATCGTCGCTGTGAAACGTGAAAAAATCTTGGACGTGCTCGTCTCCGTCGTACACGACGCCCGTCGCCGCCGTCGCGTACACAATCTTCCCATCTACGTTGTACACGCCGTTCGACCACGTGTCGTGTCCGCGATACCCGTACGCAAAGTCCAACTGTAAATCATTTTCTGGCGTCATGTGGGCGTTAAATCCCGTCGCGTGCGCGGTCGGTGCGTGTAAATCATCTCCGCACGCTTTTCTCGCTAAAAATCCCTCCGTCGCCGATTTCACCACTCCCGATTCCGGGGCAAACGTGCGTCGTCCGTACTTTTCGCGCGCCCACGCGGTGACACCGATGTCTTCAAACGTCTGCTCGTCGTACTGATCGAATCGCGTCGCCGCGCCGTCGTCACCACCCCCATCAAAGTCATCACCGAATCCATCGTCGTTAAAATCGTCGTCGAAATCGTCGTCGTAATCCTCGTCGCCGTCGCCGCCTCGACGCCCTTTGCCCCGCCTCCCGGATGAACGTTTTCCCGCTCCGTCCAAATCCCGGTTCTCCTTCCCCTTGCGCGTGAACATGCGAAGCATGACGGTTCGCCAGCGGCGTCGGGCCGCGGGCCGACCACTGCGGTCATTTATTTGTGAGAGAGAGAGAGAGAGTGTGTCTTTCGACTCCGCGACTATTTATGTAACAACCACATGCTACTATGATTACAAAGAATACATAACATCAATACTACCATCAATACCGTTCAGCTTCGTCTTCCTCCTACTTTGACCGCTCGCTCGACGCCTCGTCGAGACGCTCCGGGACGGTGTCCTCGACGAATAAGCGCAAGCCTCGGTTGTGCGCCTCGGCCGATACGCCGCCGGGACAGTGGACGCACCGCACGCCCATACGAGCGACTTCGTCGACGTTCACGCGCTCGTTATCAAAAAATAACATATCACCGTACGCGACGCCCGTGCGTTCGCGTAATCTTTGAAAATGTTTCGTCTTCGTCCCCGCCGCGATATCCACCAGAGGGGCGCAGTCGGCGAGCGAGACGCTCACACCGTCTTCGTCTTCGATAATCTCAAACATCTGCATGAGTTCCCGCGCCCATTTACCTCGATGTGTTCGAGACGCGACGGCTATTTTCGTTCCTCGTCGTCTGAAGGCGTCGTGTGTGTACACCTGCGCGATGGACCGTCTCGCCGCCGCGTACACGCGCACGACGTCCCCCATGACATCCTCGACGGCGTTCCCGTGGATCTTGGTGAACGGGGCGCCCGCGATCATGTACAGCTCGGGAAACCACACGGTGTCGTCTAAATCGTACACGACGAGTCCGGGTAAGGTTTTCGGGTCCACGCTCGGGCCCGGTTCGCGCAAACCTCGCCCATCTTCTCGTTCGTTTTGCAGGAGTGCCTCGGTCCCTTTGGTGATTCTGTCCCGGCGCGTCGTTTTCGGCGATTTGCGTCGACGTTGTTTACGGCCCGACGACGCGCCGGAGGCTGGAGCGGCGCGCGTGATGGTGGACGCGCGACCGGACGTCGCGACGGAGGGAGGCGACATGGACGTCGCGCGTCGAGAAATGGCCGATAACGTGACAGAGGTGGGCGGGCGGGCGCGGCGGCGGCGGTTTCTATACATACATCTATGCGCTCACGCACTCACTCGAACGCTCTCGGGCGATTGTTTCGTCAACAGGACGTAGACGACGTACGTCAAGCGAGCGAGGAATATGGTCGCCGACGCGTAGACGACGATTCGCGAAGGCGACGAGCGGACGTCGCTCGACTCGGACCTCGAACCGACGTTGATGAACCCGAACGCGCGCGAGAGCCACTCGACACACGATTTCAGACCGAATGACGTCGTTTCATGTCGAGTATTGGAGTCGATTTCTTTCCGAATGAGCGCCGCGAATTCGCTCTGAAACGCCTCGCTGTCGACGTCAAAGCCCAACTCTCGAGCTTTCGATTTCAGGGATTCGTCGCGAAGCACACGCGCGACCTCATTGTCCGCGTCGCTCTTTCGTTTGTTCAACATGCTCGCATCCTCGGGCCCGTCGATGTCGTCGTAAATGCCCGTGTCGCTCGAGAAAATCTTCCCAAACATTGCCCGACTTGCCAATTTCGCCGCCGCGACTCGTCTCGCGCACTCCGATAATGCGCGTGCATACCGTTTTTCGTCCGGGTCGAGCGCGACCGCGCGTCTAAAATCATCTAAAGCTTTCTCCATCGCGTGTTCATCGACCATCGTGGCTCGCGCGCATCCTCGACGGTAGTGTGCCACCGCGCTCGCGTTGTCCGCGCGCAGCGCCTGTGTCGTCGCCCACTCAATTTCGCTCGCGTTCTTCCCCAAGTCTGCGTTCATCAAACACGCCGAGGCATTCAGCATGATTCTTTTCACCATTTTCGCACCCTCGATCGATCCCTGACTCAGATGATCGACGTACGTCACCTCTCCCGTGCTCTCCACGCCGGGCGGTCGCTCAAAGTAACAAAACGCCGCCAAGGCATCCGTGCACCCCTCGAGCGCTTCGTCGTACAATCCACCGCGAGCGGCCTCGTTCACTCGCTCGATAACGTCTTCAGCGAACGCCACGCGCGCGTCGACGGTCTCCGCGCGAAGTGCGACGTATTTTTCGTCGCGGTCGGTGGTGAGCGTGTCCTTGACGAAGCGAGGCGCGGCTTCGTACTCGGCGCGAGTCTCGGCGAGTCGTCGCGCCTTGAGCTCGACGGCTCGACGGAGCGCCTCGTTGAAGTCGACGACTGGCTCGTCGTCGGCCGCCGCGGCGGCGCCCATGACGCGTGGTCGACCTGTGGCGTCCTCGAGATGAGTGATGATGTTGACGTGTAATTTACTATTCACTCGCGGTACACAACCGATACACACTCGAATTCACTCAGGGCGACGTGGGTCGTCGATCGGGTACGATTTATCGATTCTAACGCTACATCGCTACGTTCTATCGCCGGTGCGGCTGTGACTAAGAGTTTCTTTCGAGCGCTATCCACGGGTCGACGCACATCGTCGGCTGCGAAAGTGGCGACGCGCGCGGGCAGTCAGTCGGTCGCATCCTTTGAATCTGCGCATTGAGTCGAACGAAGGCGCCGCTCGAGAGCGCGAGCATACCTTGTAGTAATCACTCGCGTTGAAAGGTTTTTTGTCGTGGCGAACGCCTCCCACTCGCGGAGCTTTACGCCCGCGAGAGACGCCGCCTTGGGACGGTGGGCGCTGGTCTTGTAACCAGCGCGTTGGTGGTGGAGGGGGCGGCGGAGGGCGCGCCTTCCGCGCGTCGAAGTCCGCGCGCGCATCACTCGCGCTCGCTTGGGTTCCGGCTCCGGTGTAAAACCCAGGAGCTCTGGTCTTGCCGTCCTCCGAATCCGCGAAAGGTTGCGGGAGAGTTGCTGCGCTCGAGGATTTCGTCGCGTTCTCCTGCGTCTTGCCGGACGACGCCTCCTCACGCATGGCTCGCAGGCGCTCTGCGCGCTCTGCTGCGATCTCGTCCATGCGTAATTCTCCACGCACGACGAGAGAAGGCGCGACGCGCGAGCCCTGTGGCGCCGAGCTGTGCCGTTCGAGTCGTGCTCGCTCTCACCTCACCACTCACTGTCCAACCTTCAACTGCCGACCGAACCCGACCAGCGCGTGAGCATGGCGGAAGATGGAGAGCGTCGAGCAGACAGCGCACGAGGCGTGGGATCGTTCCAGCTTTTTTGTTTACAATTGCTCTATCGGCTACCAGTCGTGGGATGCTTTGCCCACCTCTTGAGAGAACACCGTCGGGCGACGGTGTTTTCAGAATACCCAGCCCTGCGAGAAAGAGTCAGTCAGGCGATGATGCAGCGTGAAAACAAAGAATCGTTGTACCCGGCACGTTGGCTTTCCGCAGAAGCATTTGAGCTTTTTGCGCATTTGGTCTGGCTCCCGTCGCGGGCAGTAGTCTATGCAAATCTCCTCTCCCGCCTACAAAGAACGCAGTTAATAAATTTAATTTCGTGCACGCAAGGTGAGTCTTCGTTGACTCGCAGCGATCAAGCAGAAAGAATCGCTCGCTTCGAAGCCTTCACGTACCTCGATGTCAGTGATGGCTATAAACACGATTCGGGGGACAACTTGGAAGTGCTGCTGCATAATCTACAAATTTGAAATAATTGATGCTCAGAAAAAAATAATTCGCCAGGTTAGAAGACGTACCGGTGTGAATTCCACTGGGGTGAGTAGTTCAATCGTGGACGCGTTCGGTTCACAACTGTGATTGATCATTCTCGCGACGTTTCCGTAGTGTGTTGTGTCTAACGTGTATGCACCGAACGACTCGTGGTTCCTCAATCCTGCACAAATTAATTTGTAAATAAATATTTGTAACTCGTTGAAAGTATCTCTTCCCACGATGTGCCGCGAGCGTTCTCATTCAAACTTACCGTGGACGTCGTGCAAAAAGAATTGGCTGTAAATTCCCAAAAGAAAAGGTGCCAAGTTAATAAATTCAACATTCGCAAACAATTAATTAATTCGAACCTTTTTTGGATGTAGCCTTCCTCCCTCTTGTTCGCCTCGTTTTTATCGATGATCTCCCTGAAAGAAACGTCAAATCATTCCGAGGTGCGAGTAGCTATGTTAAGTGCATACCCGATGTATTCGCAGATGAAACCCCCCTTCGAAATCTTGTCACACGCGAAAATACCGTAGCCTTTATTTGGAATATTTTTCACGGTAAGTGCGTGAATGATTCTGCCAGTCTGCGTCGATTTTACGAATGTCAAACGCGCACATCTCTGAGATAAATTATTTTGCGCACCAGCATAGCTTCGCCTGGACAATCCCCGGCGTTTACGACGTGGGGCGCTTTCGTGATGCCTGGTACCCGGTGCTGTGAATTAATTAATTAGTTTGCGTCGTCAAAGAAACAATCTCGCATTCGTCACATACCTTGATTGCTTTGTATATCATCGAACAATAGCACTCTCCCACGGATTCCGGTCGCATCTCCGTTTCGTCCTCCATGATTCTCTGGTGATCGAAGTATGAGTGAGGACAGTCGTCGCATCGCTCTGGGCCAAAAACATACCTTGGTGACGTACTCGAAAGGATGGTTTTCGATGTCGCATGGCTTGCATTCTCCCACAACGTTCGTTTCCCATTCGACGGCGTCGGGCGGCACCGCCGCGGGGCCACGCGACTTCTTGATAGCGACCCTGGGTTCTGTCTTGACTGCGACTTTCCGCTTCTCCGAAGGTGCCACGCACCGACCGTCACACGTCGCGCTCAAGCAGTACACTTTCCCGATGGGTTCGAAATTGGGACGGCGCGCCTATTACTCATGTAATCCTGTGTCAGTCATCATTCGTCGACGCGATTCTTGCTCCCGTCTCGCTCATCGATTCGCGAGTCACACTACCATATGCTTTTTCTTCGCACCTTGTGAAAAAGTTTGGGACCGATTTCAATCAAGGTTTCGACGTCGATATCGCACGGATCGTATGGATCCCAATCATACAGACCCGTTTGTCCGCAATCCTGTCGCGTCGGAAGAAGGTGGACGATTGCATCGGTCAGTGGACTACTCTTCGCGTTTGAACAGACGACGGCGAAGCGCGGCGAGACGGCGACGCACGTACCTCCTCATCCGTTTTTGGTTCCCACGGACGAAGCCATCGCACGCGAAGCTTGCCGTTTATCTTTGCCTTGATCTGTGCGGACGATGCGATCGGTCAGTCTTCGCGCGCTCGCGGTGCGTCGCGTCCAAGCGTCTCGAGCGCGTCGGTTCGCCGCTCACCTGTCCCTGCCATTTCTCCTCTTCCCCGCTCTCGATGATGACGTAATCGTTCACGTTACAGTCCTGCGACGGTGCAAGCGAGCAGTCGCGCGGTATCGTCAGTCTCTCCAGCCCCGCGTTCGTCCGCCACGCGTCTTCACCATCCAAACGTCATCACTCATTCATCAACTCCCGCTCGCATTCAACCAGCCATGCACCCATCGTCCCCCATCGCGCTCTCCCCGACGTCTGCGCGAGTACGCACCTCGTATTTGATGACTTGATACGTCGTCTCGATCTCCGCCATCTCGTGCTCCCTCGCGTCGACGTCTCGCGCGCGTCCATCGTCCCCACCCTCGACACGCATCGCAACGAACGCACGAAGCGCGTGCACACGGCGTAGTATAATCACACAAACCCATGTCATACTATCATACACACACGGTCGGTCGGTCCATACATAAAAAAAGTGATCGAGGGTTTGGAATCCACACCCCGGCGCCCGTGCGACGTCGACGACTTCGCCTCTTGAAAAAAACAAAAACACGGTGTGTTTCGTTTTCCCCATACATCGAGCACTCAATCGTCGGTCGTATTGTGTGTGATATTAAGCGATCTCATGTACGTAGGCATCTCCATCGGTCCGGTCCGGTTCGATCGATCCTAGGGGTGCTTGAATCCGGTATTGGGAATTTCCCAATACGTATTGAAATCGGCGATTTTACACTGTTTGCCCATACAAATAGTCTGATACGAGCTGATACGCCAATACGGTATCACCTCGTATCGATACGAGCAGGCCTGATCGATCCCCCGTCTCCTCCCGCGCTCACTCCCCGTCGGTCCCGCGCGAAGAGAAGAGTTTCCGTCGTGCGAGAGAAGTGAGAGCGAGAGCGAGAGAGGGGGGAGACGAGACGATGCGCGCGATGACGACGGGGAGAGCGCGCGTGCACCGCGGTGGGGAGGTTCGCGGTGGATGGAGACGATCGTCGACGACCACGCGCGGCGGTGGACGGGGCGCGGCGACGACGACGAGGACGACGCGAGGGGCGAGCGCGAGTGACACGGACAGCGTGGGTGAGGTGGAGAACTGCGTCATCATAGGGTCGGGGCCGGCGGGGTACACCGCGGCCATCTACGCGGGGAGGGCGAATCTGCGACCGTTCGTGTTTGAGGGATTCCAAGCCGGCGGTGTGCCGGGAGGACAGCTCATGACGACGACGGAGGTGGAAAATTTTCCAGGTTTCCCCGAAGGCGTGACGGGGCCAGACTTGATGGACAAGATGCGCAAGCAAGCGGAACGGTGGGGCGCGGTGATGCACAGCGAAGACGTCGTCGAGGTGGACTTTATGTCGCGACCGTTCACGGTGTCGTCGTCCGAACGAACAGTGAAAGCTAACGCCGTCATCGTGGCCACCGGCGCCACGGCGCGAAGACTGGGAATACCCGCCGAAAAGACGCTGTGGAGTCGGGGCATCAGTGCGTGCGCTATTTGCGACGGTGCGAGCCCGATTTTCAAGGGTGAAGAAGTGGCCGTCGTCGGTGGAGGCGACACCGCCACGGAGGAGGCGGTATACCTCACGAAATACGCCAAGCACGTTCACTTGCTCGTGCGCTCGTCCAAGATGCGCGCCAGCAAGGCAATGCAGGACAGAGTCCTCAAGCACAAGGCGATCACCGTGCATTACAACACGGAATGCGTGGACGGTACTCCGAATAGTAAGGGTAATCTGGGAGCCCTTAAACTTCGGAACACGGAAACTGGTGATGAGAGCAGACTCCAAGTGAAGGGATTGTTTTACGGCATCGGCCACACGCCGAACAGCGCAATCTTTGACGGCCAGATTCAACTCGATCAAGGTGGATACGTCGTCGTCAACGAGGGTGCGAAGACGTCTGTCGACGGTATCTTTTCCGCGGGTGATCTTCACGATCAGGAATATCGTCAGGCGATCACGGCGGCCGGATCTGGATGTATGGCGGCCATCTCGGTGGAGCGGTATCTCACCGAGAACAACCTCATCGTCGAGCGTCGCCAACCGAAACAAAAGCGCCAACCGAAGCAGACCACGGAGCAAGACTCTGAAGCGATCGTGCCCGAGGACGAAGATACGTTTGATATCAACGTCACCAAACACAAGGGCCAATTCGCTCTCAGAAAACTGTACCACGAGTCTGACCGCGTCATGTTGGTGATGTACTCGGCGCCGACGTGCGGTCCGTGCCGACGCTTGAAACCGATGCTGGACAAAGTCGTGGCGGAATTCGAAGATCAGGTTCACTACGTCGAAATAGATATCGCAGCTGATCCCGAAATCGCCGAGGCCGCGGGCGTGACCGGGACGCCGATGACTCAGATCTTTTACCAAAAGGAGTGCGTCGAAACCTTGAGTGGTGTCAAGATGAAGAGCGAGTACCGACGCGTCATCGAAGGCGTGTTGGGCACGAACAAGGCTCCGACCAAGGACGTGGTGATGAAGCCGGCCCAGAAAGACGACAAGAAAGACACAGTCGGTGCTCGAAATTAGTTTCCCCGCCTCCATTATTCCATTCCTTATTCCTTTAGCCTTGTAAACGGAGACTCTTCCGCCTTTTTAAAGACGCCAGCCCAGCCCAGCCCCTTGTTCTTTTTCACCCCCTCGCGACCGCACGACCCGCACACGTCATCGCTCGGTCACGTGTCGACGCGTAGACGACGAACGTCGACGCGGTGACGCATCTCGGCGACTCCATCGCGCCTCATCCGCGGGTCGTCGTCCCCCACGGTCGCATCGGCGCCCGCTAATCCAACCCGCCATCGTGACACTCCGAGATGCCGGGGACACCGACGCGTCGTGCTGCGGCGAGATCGAGATTTATCGCTGAATTGAAAGATGCGAGAAAACTCGTTAAATTCTCTCGAGATCCGCTGCGAACGTGTTTCCTCATCTCCCTCGTGGTGGCGAGGGAAACACGCAATCTCGGCGCGCTCGTGGTGAAGACGCGCAAGCGAGCGCTTTACCCGACGGTCATGTTTCTGGCGTTTTGCTTATGGATCAAGGACACGACCGGCCCGCATGCGGCGTTCGTCGATGAGTGCGAGCGTTTGGTGGAGTGGGCGGCATGGTGGGTGGCTCTTGGTGTCGCATCATCCGTCGGTTTTGGAAGCGGCATGCACACCGGCTTGTTGTTTCTGTTTCCGCACATTTTAAAGGTGTGTCAAACAGCTGAACGATGCGGGAACGTAGATTTCGATACGAGAAAGAACACTTGGTTTATGATGTCGGCTGAAGATTTATTTGAGTGTGCGGTGACGCCGAAATCTCGCGTTCGATATGTGGATATTTGGTTACGAGTTTTGCCAGAGTGCGTGGCGTGGGGCGTAGGCACCGCGTTCGGCGAGATTCCTCCGTACTGGGTCTCTTACTTTGCCGCCAAAGCCGGACGAGAGAATAAAGAATTGAGCGAGCTCACAGAAGTTGACGTGAGAGATATGGATGATGTGCAGAGAAGGATTCACGGGTTCAAGCTTTGGATGATTGGGTTCATGAAGCGGTACGGTTTTCTCGGTTTGCTCGCAATGTCGTCATGGCCGAACGCCGCGTTTGATTTGTGTGGCGTCTGCTGCGGTAGTTTCATGATGCCGTTTTGGGTCTTCATTACCGCGACAACCATAGGTAAGGGATTCATCAAATCCCCGATTCAAGGGCTCGTTTTGACAGTGCTCTTTTACAAGAGCAGCAGAGAGAAAATCATCGCGTTTTGCAGTGGTTGGCTCCCCAAGTCGTGGGAGGTGGATAAATCCATGAGTGCCTCCATCAACTCGATGCTGCAGAAGGTTCTGTCGAGCGGAAGCGCGGGAAAGAGGACGAAGCAATCGTTCTCACTGTCGGGTCTCGACGTTTCTCCGTCAAAGTTGTGGGGGTACTTCGTGACGAGTCTCATGACGTATTTTCTCGTCTCCTGTTTAGAAGAAATTGCTCGCTTGGAGCAGGCGCGACTGGACGTTAAACGGGTCAACGATCGATATCCAGGACAGGAGCACCTCGATTGAGTGCGCAACGTCACTCACACACGCGGACATTTCTCGGGACCACGTCTCGTCCAGTCGTCTCTCATCGCCGGCGTCCGCCTCGGGCTCGCTCGACGTGGATCAATGTGTATAGTAAACTAGTAAACTTGCGACTAATTATTTCATCCCATTTTGCTTTGTATTTTAATATTACTTGCTATCTACCATCTTAACCTTTTGAGGTGCTCCGACGTCCATTCGCATGTTGTCGAAAGCTATGCACACGAGCGGCTTGCCTTTGAGAACATTCGCTATGGAGCCTCTCTTGGAATCTGCGGACGTTTCAACTTTAATGGGCGCACTCAATCGAACGTTCGCGCGCATCTGCAACGAATACTTTAATAAATCTGGGATCAGTTTTGTCCTACCGCTAAAACTCGGCAAGAACATTGCAATCCGCGGCCCCTTGAGCTTGGGCGTCGCTGGAAAAGCGAGTCGACACACCCGTTCTTTGGAATCAACGATCGACACCGCGTCCCCGCGGTCGTCTCCTTTCGCACCGAACCACCACGAATTCTTCTTCTTCTTCTTCTTCTTTCTTTGTCTCTTCTCTTCGCTACCGCTCTTCTCCGCGCCCCTCTCTTCTTTAAACGTCGCCACTCGGGACGGTAATCCGCACGTGCGAATACCGTGCGCGCGCGCCTCGGCGCTGTCTACGTACACCCGACTCGCCCACGCGCACGACGTCGGTGGATTCCACACCAACCCTCCCAAGACCACCATCTCGTCTAATTTCCCGCACGGTGATTCGTCGTATCTCGCCACGTACAACCCACCCAGGGTGTACCCGAAGCACTCCACCAGGCGCAAGTCTTTGGGCACGTGCGCGCGCGCATCCTCGGTGCGCACCAGGTTCAACTGATACAACGCCTTTCCCTCGAACACCCACGGCGGGGGATCGCGATACCCCATCTCGCGTCCCCCGTCCGTCCGACGACACCGAGTCTCGACGCGCGCGCCACCCTCTCCCGTGACGCGACATCTGGATAACTCCCGCCTCCCTTCCCTCCGTCGTCCGTAACCGACAAACGACAGAAAGAAAGTCGAGGTCGAGGTCGAGGCGAGGGGATCGAGGGGTCTGGCTAGACCCTACATGGTTTATCATCGCGTGTGTGCGGTGTCGTTTTCCTAGTGATGTGGTTCTCGTACGTCCATGTAATCATCAATCGAGGATCACGACACCGGCACGAGAATCTTCCATCGGAGTCGTTCGATCGCGCGGGCGGGTGCGAGCTTGAATGACGGGTGAATGAATGCGTGGATGAAGGAATCGTTGCGTCGTCGTCGTCGTCGTCGTCGTCGTCGCGAGAGGGTGGTGCGTGGACCGCACAGCGACGCGGGTGGTGCGGTGCGCGACGATCGAATCCGTCCGTTGACGCGAACGCTGAGGATTCGGTGGCGAGGCGAGGCGCGCGGGCGCGGGGCGCGGTGGTGTTGAGGCTCGAACGAACGAAGGGGCGCGGTGCGGTGCGGTGCGGTGCGGTCGCGGTCGTGTTCGAGGGTCGTGAGGACGCGCGGCGGTGGACGATGGCGAAACGGAGCGAGTCCGATGGTTCTGTCGCGACGGCGTCGGTGACGTCGGGGATGGATGAATTCGCGCGAGGGTCCGATGCAGAAAAGATGGGCAAGGCGGACAAGTTGTGTGTGAAATTTTTCAGCATTCACGGGTGCGCGTACGGCGACGAGTGTCACTACCTGCACACGTATCGACCTGGATTACCCGTTCCAGCGAGACCGGCGCCTTTGCCGTACGTGTACGCCACGAGCGCGCACGGGTCGACGCAAATGAACGAAAAGATGAAGACGAGACTGTGTCGAAACTTTCAGTCTGCGGAGGGTTGCAGATTCGGCGATCGCTGTTCTTTCGCGCACGGGGAGGGAGAACTGCGATCGGATGATTTGAACGGGGATGGAACGATGGATAATTTTGGAATGCAGCAAGGATTTGGCAAAGCCGTCCTCGTTCCCGTTCCGCAGTCCCAAGTCGGTGCGATTGTCGGAAAGGCGGGCTCGAGCATCGCCCAAGTCAGCGCGGCTACTGGAGCGAAGGTTTCCATGCTCAGCGCCGAGTACACGAATTCCGACGGAGATAGACTTTGTCGACTCGTTGGATCTCCGTTTGATGTAGAGAGAGCCAAAGAGCTCATATGCCATCGCCTCGCCGTCGGGAAAGTTAAAAAGCGCGATACCAAACCATCGAGGACTTTCAAAACAAAGATTTGCGCATTGTGGCAAAAAGATGGTTCATGTAAGTACGGTGACAAATGTCACTTCGCACATGGTACAGCTGAGTTGCACAAAGTTGATGCTACTGAAGTAGCTTAGGAATGACAGCGTAGCGTTAGGACTCTGCGATGTAGTTGAATTTGAACGTGTTGATTTACAGTTACGAAGCCCGCTGTTATTCACAATACATAGAACGCGCACTAGGTGCCTAGAATACGTCATCATCGCCCTCTTCATACTCCAAATCTCTCGGTGCTACTTCTTGCTCTTTCTCCCAGTCCTTCATCTTGTTTCCTCCGAGCATAAAATCGTCCCGGAGGAAGCTCGCCTTGTTTGTTGTCTCCTCGGCGGCGGTCGACTTGGTACTTCCCCTCAATTCTTCCAGGAATTTACTCTTGGAAATCAACGCATCCTTTCTCCGCATCGTCTTCGCCTTCTCAGCGTCTTCTTGCGCCTTGCACACAGCCTTAAACAGGCGCACCACGCCCTTTGTGGCTGTGTTATGGAGTCTACGCTCGAGCATGTCGCTCTCTATATTTTGACCGCGAGGTTGTGGCTTGACGTGGCCGCGATGCTTGAGCTCAAGCTTTGCGCGCTTGTTCGCTCTGCGCTCTTTCTCCTCAGCTTTCGCCTCTAATCCGTCTACGAGTTGTTTCCTAGATTTGGGTAACATCTCCGTCGCCTCCTCGCCGTCGCCCACCAAGGACTGAAACGCGCGCGACATCCCCACCATTTGATTCGACACCGGTCTCTCGAGCGCGTCCTCTTCCTCGCTCTCCTCGTCGTCTTCCTCCTCGTCGTCTTCCTCCTCGCTCTCCTCCTCGTCGACGACGAACGCATCGTCGTCGAAGCCTTCGTCGCTCGAGGATGCCGACCCGCTCGCATCGCCGTCCGATTCCGACCCCCCCGATTCGTCCGATTCCGGCGCCATCGCGTCCTCCTCCTCCTCGGCCTTCTCGCCCTCCTCTCGCGCGCGCGACCGTCTCATCTCTCCCCCTCGTCGTCGTCGTCTCGCGTCTCGCGTCTCGCTCAGCGGCCGGCGGCGCGACGGCGCGACGGCGCGACGGACGGACATCCCGCCGCTCGGACGGACGGACGCCCCGCCCTGGTCGTGACCGGAGAACCGAGGGGGTCTTTTTTTATTTTGTGTGAAAAGTACGACCACGACGACGCCATCCATCTCGTAGACGAGTACCGCGTAAGAGTATCAAGAAAGAAAGATAACGGGTGCCCATCATCGCACGTCTCGTCTCGTCCCGGCCGTTGCGTCGCGTCCGCGGGGACGAAGGACGGAGGTTGGAATGGTGGCGTGCGCGCGGAGCGAACGTCTGTCGGCGACGACGACGGAGGCGAGATGGACGTCGATGGAGCGGACGCGGCGTTTCGAGAGTGTTACGATCTCGTGCGAGAGATGACGAAGATATACGCGAGCGAAGAGGACGCGAGGCGCGTGCGAGCGATCGCGGAACACTTTGAAGAGATTCAAAAAACGAGAGAGGGACGAGAGGAACACATGGCGAACGCGGTGAAAGAGATGAGTCGACGGGTGCGAGTGGCGGAGAGAAAGGCGGTGTTACCGGCGGCGGCGCAGATGGCGCGAGAGCGAGCGTTGAAATTAGAGGCTGAAAAACGAGCGGCGGGGGAATACTTGAACTCGATGGAGCGAGACGCGCGCGCGCTCGAGCTCGAGCAGGAAGAGTTGCGAGACCGACGAGCGGAGATTAAGCTGAGCAAACAAAAGTTGGATACCGTGTTGAACGAGGATATCCCGGCGACGAAGCGAGAGGTGAGTCTGTACGCGCACATCTCGAACATCGCGTGGCACTACGAAGAGCGGGACAGAATCGTCGGACGCGTCAACGCGCGCGCCTCGCGCGACGTGCGCAAGATTGACATGCCGATGCGACCTGGAAACGAATTCTATGTGGCAAACGCGCTCTGGGACATGATGGATTGATCGCGTCTCTCTCAAATCGAAGAAGGCGCGCGTAATAGTAGTATCAGTAGCCCAGCGTAGACGCGCGCAGCCCGTGTAAAAATGTACCTAGACAATGAATGAAATGAAGCAGCGAGGAGGGGCTCGGTGTGCGCCTTCAGTGCGCGCCGCGTCGCTTCGCCGCCAGTGCGGTGCGCAAGGTCTCGAAATGTCGACCCTGGCTGCGACGAAAGCGGATGGGTTTTACTATCCACCGGTGCGCACACGTCGTCACGCGCGAACGAACCGAACCGCGCTCGAGTGCCCGCGGTGAACTCTCGACTGACGAACGCGCGCGAACGCAGGATTGGACGCCCGAATCCGGGGCGAAGAGTAGCATGTTTAAGGGTTCTAATGGTGCGCTCGGGAAAAGGGCGAATAAGATGAAAACGCACGGCGTGCTGACGATTCGTTTTGAGATGCCCTTCAACGTCCGGTGCGGAGGGTGCGAACACATGATCGCGAAGGGCGTGCGGTTCAACGCGGAGAAGCGCAAAGTCGGCAACTACTACTCCACGCCAATATGGAGCTTTACCATGCGCTCTCCTTGCTGTTCGCACGAAATCGTGGTTCAGACCGACCCGGCGAAGACGGAGTACGTCGTGACGAAGGGTGCCGAGCGCAGCGTCGGTTACGGAGGGTTGATCGACGAAGAGGAATCTGAGAACGCGATGCAATTGCTCGAGTATCAAAACGAAGCGGAGCGAGCCGCGAGTTCGACGAATCCCATGGCTTTGCTCGAAAGTAGGACGGTCGACGCCAAAAAAGCCAAGGCGAACGCGAAGAGCACCTTTGACTTGAACAGAGTCAGCAAGGCGAGGTGGAAGCACGATTACGACGCCAATAAATCTCTCAGACGAAGCATGCGCAGTCGGCGAAAAGAGGAACACGCGTTGAGAGACCGTGGGCGCGCGCTCGGACTCCCCGATCACGTCAAGTTGAAGCCCGAGACGGAGGAAGACAAAGCGCAAGCGAGGAGAATCTTTAATGCTTCTATTTTTAAACGGCGTCAACGCGAAAAGAGGAAGAACATTTTGTCGGAATCGATTTTTGGGTAGATGGTCGAGCGCGGTGTGTGATATCGCCGCGCGCGGGACTCGGTTCGTTTGTGAAGTTGCTGTTGCTAGAATTAAAACTGCTGTACTGTACATCAAAGCGTTAGTATTAATAGAGTAATAGAGTGTCCTTCTTTGTCTCTGAAAGAGGACGTCCACCTAGCCCTCGAACGCGCATCACCGCGCGTTAGCGTCCTCTTCTTTGATCGCTATCGAGATGTGCGGTTCGGGACCGGGGGACGGCGATTGCACCACGCATGTTCCCGGCGGCGGAGCCATGGCCTTCATAAATTCTTTGAGCTTCTCCTCCTGCGGAGTCAAATCGACGATCGATCGCGAAAACTCTCGCGTTCCAGGGTCTACTTTCCTCTTGGTTTTCAACCACAGCACCATGCACAGTCCACACGTCACGAGGAGCGCGAAGACTCCCCACAACACGCCCAGTTGCGAGTGCTGTTCCTGATCGGCGTATGCGCTCGTCGTCGCCGCCGCCACGTCGCACCCTAACACGAAGCATTCGCAACTCGTGCACTCGCACGGCCACTTCGAACACGGACACCACTCCATCGTTCGCTCCCACGGCGCGTCCGAACCGCCGTGACGCTCGTATACGCTCCCATAATAGCTCGCATTCCCAGTCACCGTAACCATCGTCGACGCCCAGTTTGCGCAACGAGAATTCAATCGCGACGACGCATCGTAGACGCCTCGAGTCGGATCGAGCGCGTTCGGATCACCGGTGGCGTTCATGAGGGATCTTTCTCACCCCTCGCGTCCTCACCCGTCCTCGCGCGGTCCTCGCGCGCGCGTCGTCCGAGTCACCGCCTCCAACTGCCGGGCCCCCAGAGGGCGTTTTTCAGTGATTCCGCGGGAGGGAAATATTCAATCTTTTAGAAAAATATCTCAGGTTGACTAACTTCAGTTCTTTGTCGAGGCTACACTCGTTACGACGTTAGACGGATTTCACGCGACCGAGTTCGGAGAGGACGGCGTCGGAAGCTCGTGAACCGCACGGTGCGACGGTGGTGCGAGAGATGGTGGCCCACACCTGACCGGCGACGCCCTCGTCGACGATCAGGTTGACGCCCAGGACGGCGTATTCGGACGTGTGCGCGGCGACCACGGGACGACCGTCAAAGCCGAAGACGCGGTGCGAGCCGACGTCGAGCTCGACGACCTCCATCAAACCGCTGTTGCGTAAAATGTCGACGGACATCGGACCGACAACCGTGAGCAGGGCACATCTGTCGTTCAGTTCCGCGACGATGACTTCGGGCGCCGCCTCGAGGGACTCGACGACGGCGTCGCACGAGTTCGGTGGAACGAGAAGTAAAAAGGCTTCATTCTGCGCGTACACCTGCGCTTTCTCCCCGGTAAACGTGATCTCGATCTCGAATCCAGTTCCGGGCGACGTCGAAGCGATCGCGTCCACCGATGATATCGTTTTCACCGCGGCTTCGGCGCCTCGTCCTTGGACCCGCACGAGACCCCAATCGCTTCTGTCGATGACGGCTGCCGTCTCTTTGATGGCTCGCATTTCGTCGTCGAACGATCCAAAGTCTAAGACGAAGCCATCATCTCCAAAGTTTGCTCCCGCTTCGCGCTGAAGACTCTCCAAGTCGCCGTCAATGTCCGGCGGAAGAAGCGCGTCCAAGTCTATCTCATCCGTGGCGTGGACTGTTTGTGTTCGACGCCGAATGGTGTGTGTGCGTCTGACGCGGTGCGCGTTCGCACTTGCGGCGGACACAGAGGCGCATGAGCCAGTCGTCGCGCGTGCGCGAAGGGCCGATCGCGACATCATCGCTCGCGCGTACCGATGTATGTGGAGAACCCGAGGTTGGGCGGACTCGTGCGCGCGGCCGCGACCGCGGTGAACGTGACGGCGCATCGACAACGAAAAAGTATAACCAAATGACATATCTTACAATTATAGCTTTCGTTGGTATCGGTACAAGTACAGAGCATTTTATAAAAGTACAATGCGGAAGTGAGCAGAAGTGAGCGCGATGATGACGGTTCGCCGCAAAAAAGTGCGAGAATCATGAACCGAATAATCACGGCGTAGCGGTCGCAACATCCGCAACAAGTTCAACGAGTGAGCCAATCGCAATCGGGAGTGGCTCAGTGACAGAAGTCACTAAATCTTCATGCGCTTTGGAAAGTGCGATCGCCACGGCGGACACTGACAACGCGCCAAGCGCTAGACCGCCTCCGGGAAGGAGAGTTTGTACCTTAAATCGATGAAGAGGATGGAAAGGATCCGCGCGGCGAAACTTGTTCTTATCTCTTCTCATGTTCCACGCCATTATGGGCGGCATGATACCATATAGGGTAGTCATGCCGTACGCGCCGACGAGATTTGAGACAGGCAAGAAAAGATCGGGGCTCGACTGGGCGACGACCAGAGGTACCGCGAGCATGCCCGAAAAAGTCAGCAGCCTTGATGCGCTCGGCGCACCTTTTGGTTTCTGTTCATCGTATCTCATCACGGTCTCGTACACGCGATGAGACAGTTGTGATGCACTCTTCTCGCGCGCATTCAACTCGCACAGCGTGTTGTCAACAAATGGCATTAGAAATTCCGAAATTCCCAAAGAGATGCCGATGAACGACGTCCCAATAGCCGCAACACTGAAGACGTCCAATAAGACCGAAGCGTTACCGCCAAGATTCTGAGAAACTGCTTCGAGCGGGTCAGAGATGACTCCGCCAGTCAGGGCGAGGATGACTGTGTTCCAACTTAAGAACATCACCAATGGGATCGATGAACCGATCAAAATCGCCTTCCTGATCTGTTTCATATCCCCTTGTAAAAATGTACACACCACAGGAATCAAGTCGTGATACACGAGGGTGAGGAAAATGATGGGAATGGTTTCCGGGATGGCTTCGACGGAACCGACCCAGTTCGCGTCACTCCAGTCTGCTGAAATTGCGCCGCAAGCCACCAAGATGACAAACGCCAAAGTCGATCCGTACGTCAAAACTTGGTTCAGAACGTCTGCTGTCCTCGAACCTCCTATCGCAATAGTGCCTCCGAGAGCCGCCGTGAACAACACGGCGGCGGTCGCGTGATCTGTATTGAGAGCGCCACTCAAAATGTCTCCTCCTTTACTGATGTATGCGACAAGGATGGTGAGCGACATGAAAGAATACAACATTGATGTCAAAATCTTGCCCTCGAAACCAAGAGTTCGTTCCGCCATGTCGGAGAGTGAAATCACCACCGAACTGTGCCCCCGCCCGTGCTGCAAACGGTCTTCATCGCGTTCTCGCATGATTCCTACGTTCACTTCGGCCAACAGAAGCGCTTCACAAACGAGCAACACGAAAATCACAAACAACGAGGCGTCGGCTGGAACGATTCCAACCTTTGCCGTCGCCGCCGGGAGCGCCAACACGCCGCCTCCCACCGAGCTACCGACGATGAGAGCTATGACCCCCCAGAGCGTCGTTCCCGCGCCCGCTTCATCCGATTCATAATCAGAATCGACGAACGGTTCTCGGGGAAACTTTGACGCCGGCACCGTCTCAAGCAAGTCTCCGTCCTCGTGCTCGAAAGTAGACTCCATGATTCCCAGTTTTCTCTTGTCCACAATCGTCGTCGTCGTCGTCGCGCTCTCGCCCGACGCGCTCGCGCCGCGAACCGCGCGCGCGCGATCTCTCCGACCGACGCCGCTCGTCGCGCGATTCCTCTTCTTCCATCCTCCCTCATCGTCTCTCTCCGTCGACGCGCGCACCGCGATCACCGCTCGCGCCGCGCCAGTCACCGGTCGCGTCCTCGCGCGAGCCGTTGGGCACCACCCGCGCGTCGTCCTCGTCCTCGTCCTCGTCCCCGCGCGCGTCCGTCCGCGCGTCGTCGTCGACGCGGACGACACGGACACGAACGTCGACATCGACGCACGCCGCATCCCTCGCGATCCTACGCGCGCGCGTCGACACGTGTCGACAGCGCTGTCGACACCCATCACGTCATCGTCATCGCGCCACCGACATCATCGCATTCGTCCCCGGTCGACGACGCGACGTTTCGGTGTCCGCGCGTCCGAGGTGACGACTCGGCACGGTCCCTACAGTGTACTACATCGGTCCCTGGGGTGCTTACGTATTTAATGTGTAATTTGCGGTCCGCGCGTCCGAACGATCGTTCGATGTCACAGACGTCGATTTCAGAGATGTGTGGATGTGTGGATGATGTATGGATGTATGGATGGACGGGGTGACGACGACTCACGACCCGTCGTCGTCCCTGCTGGTAAAGTAAAGTATGGGATATCCTAAAGTATGGACGACGTAGCTCTCGACGGACGGTTCATGACTCGTGATGTGTGTAGGGACTCTCTGACGTCCACGGCGGATCGCGCGCGGTGTTCTCGACCAATCGAAACGCGTCGTCGTCGTCTCGGACACGCGCCTCGAATGGATGTCGATCGGCACTCACCGTCGTCGTCGCATCCGCGCGACGGTGTGCGACGGACGGACGGACGCGGTCGGTCGGTCGGTCGGTCGGTCGGCGCGTGTCCGTATCGTCGTCGGTCGTCGGTCGACATGTCCTCGCGCGCGGGTCTCGCAGCGGTGGCGATGGGAACGATGACGACGATGGGACGGGGACGAGGCGGACGATTGGATGACGCGCGTCGTCGTCCTTCGTCTTCATCTGTATCGACGACGAGACGACGCGCGAGCGCGCGAGCGATGGCGAACGGGGGGGCGTTCGGACGATCGGGAGAGAGTTGGGACGAATACGCGTCGTCGTCGTCGTCGTCGTCGTCGTCGTCATCCGGAAAGTCGTCGTCGTCGTCATCCGGAAAGTCGTCGTCGTCGTCATCCGGAAAGTCGTGGTCGCAGACGTCGTGGCAACTCGTCGAGTCGCTGGCGAAGACCTTTTTGTGTCGATCGTCGTCGACGTCCGGACGAGGGATGGGATCGGCGAGCGGAACGAGAGATATCTCCACGCGCGCGTGGTTGGTGGACGAAAGCGTGGACGAAGTGGCGGACAGGACGACCATTCGCGCCATGGAGAAGGAGGTTCGATTGGCGAGAGACGCGGACGGCTTGAAGAATTTCGAACTGTATGCGACGCTGCGTTCGCACGAGCGCGCCGTCGTCGTGGCGAAATTACGAAGACCCACGATTCTGGTCGACGACGCGAATCTCGTCGTGGTGGATGCCGACGATTTGGACGTGAGCGAAAATAGTTTGAACGACGGCTGTTTAGCAAACTACTGCTTCTCGTGTCCTCTGCTGTCGACAGACGACGACGTCGTCGGCGTCGGAGGAGGAAACGGTATGTGCGGATTTGAGTGCGCGATTCGCTCGAAAATCGCGTCGACCGAGAACGTCGCCGCATCCCACCAGCCGACGTATTGGGCCGCGTTATTCTCCACAAAGTCTGGAGATTTAGAGGAGTTTCTCATCACGTCGACGGGGGATTCGAGTTCGACGAGGCGAGCGACGTTTTCGTCGCGGTTGCGCGCTTTGCTCGACTAATACACGTCTATTTCTAGAAACGGGAACTTCGAGGGGAGTACGCTTGAAGCTGCTCGTCGGGTAAACCCGTGCATAGTTCCGCGTAAGGACTGGGTACCTCCGCGGACATTTTCTCGACTAAATTTGCTATCCATAGTGTTTCAAAGGGTTTTGAAGCTAAAATCTGAAGAAACTAAACACTAGTAGTGCATTGTAATTTTTCTGTATTTTTACGCGCAGTTTCGCGCGACGAGCGCCAGCTCGAGCGCGCCGCTCGCACCGCGGCACGCGCGCGCAGTGGTTTCAGCCAAAAGGGCAAACACTATTTGACACGTCACAGACTCCTCTAAAACGCGCGCGGGCGAAGGATATCCAGTGCTTTTTCGTTGTTGCGCGCAGTACTCCAGTTGCTTGCGCAAAAGCACCAAACGTGCCTCGAAATCTGCCGCGAACATCGGGTGCGTCGTCGAAAGTTTGGCAGCGAGCGCCGCGGCGGCTTCAAACTTGCGCGCGCGCGTGAGTGCCGCTAAGATTTGAGGTAAAAGCACACTTCGCCCTCGCTCGTGAGATACGGCGGTCTCTATCAACGCCTCGTACGAAGCGCGCGAGGATTCGTAAACCTCTGGTATCCGTTGAGCGTGGATCGCGAGAGCGACGGCTTCGACGTCCCAACCGAGCGTCTCGTCCGCGCCCTCAAACTCGCCGAGAAGAAGTGCCAACTTGGCGACGATGAGCGCATCGTGGGCAGAGCTTTTCGCCTCGGCGTACAGTTCCATGATGTCTTCGTCAGATAACCATCGACTCGCCGTTTTCGCGCCTTGGCGCAAGCACTGTTCGGTGACGACGTCGAGTCCGCGACCAACCTTCAAGCCGCGTCGCAAGAGCGCCATCCAGCACGGCTTGAGTCTGATTTTCGGTCTCTTGACGGGGTCTTCCCAAACGTCCAAGACGGCGATGAGGACTTCGAAAGGGATTTGTGACTCGTTTACCAGAGCGTTGGCAAAGTACGAACACATCGATTCGATGTCCAGCACAGATGCCTCATCCGTCGACTCGAGCCCGTACGGGGCGAGCAAGGCGCTGGTGCGCATCGACAGGACATTTGCCGATTCGTTGCTCGCCGAGTGCGGGCGCCACCCAGTCCACAGAGCGGCGGTTTCGTCATCCACGAGTTCCGAAAGAATATTCAAAACGTGTGCTCTGACGTTCGGCGTCGCTAATTCAGCAAACTCTTTCAGCTGCGCAAAAGTATTCGTTCTCGCGGCGTCGAGCGTCTCATCCTCGGCGGGCCCATCTCTCAGGGTTTCACGAACTATACGCGAAATCTCAGTGGAGTCGTCGTCCGAAAGGTTGAGAAGAGCACCACTCACCGCGCTTGAAATCGCTAAAAGCACATCTAATTTCTGAGCAGAACGAGCTTGAGATTCAACGATTGCGGCAAGCGAGGAAATTTGATGGAACGTCGCGCCGTCTCGAATCCACTGCGCGCCGACGTCTTGTGAGTCTTTCCCACCCATGAGATGCTCTTCTAACGTCAACACAAACTTCGGATGAAGTTGCTGCATTTGACGAGTCACCGTATCGACGAGTCGAAGATTTTCTGCCACCGCATCAACTTCCGGCCATTTTCGCTCGCCGACGACGCTCACGACATCTTCGACAGCTTTCAACCGGGTGCGTGAGGAAAGTTCAGCGCTGAACACGTTCAATTCTTTAAAGGGAGAAGAAGGTGTTATACCGCACAAAACATCGGCGAGTACCTTTTGATGCTGTCCTCCGAGATGTTCAAGCGCGCATCGTGAAGCATTCCATCTGCTTTCTGGATTGGGTCTCTTCTTTCGACTGGGTGGCGAAAGAAAAGAGCGCACGGCGGAGAAGTAGACATCCTCCGTGGGCACGTGCCTGAGTTCGTTTGGAAGAGTCTTCATGGCTGCAACTATACTTTCCAGCGTTTCCATGGGAAAATTAGTCTGGTCTCGGTCCATCATCGCGGCTTGTACGGCGCTCAAAACTCCATCCGCACCCTCTCGCGGCGCGGCACCCTTCCCGTCGACAAAGGCGTGCAGATTGATGCTGGGGGACGCCGATGCCAAACCCGCCATTGCGCTGGATAAGGATTGTGCGTTGTCTGCGACGGTTTCGTCGCACGCAGCCATGACTTGGAAATAGCAGTTTATGGCTGAGAGCGCACGGTCGCCTCGCTTTGGCAGGGTTGGCCACACTGAATTCTGCAACATCTCGGCGCTGTTTGAAGGTTGCGACGACAATGCCGCCGCCAAAGTCGGGACAGCTCGGTGGACCACATCATCGTCATCACTCGCGAGATTCGCAGCGTACGCCGTGTACACATCGTACGAGTCGACGTGGTACACATTCGCCAATCTCAGAGCGTTGTCGAGAGCCGCCGCGCTCGATAACGCGGCAGAGCTTCCAGCGGCGAGCGCCATGATCGCCTGCTTGCGATACTCCGTCGTTCCAGAGGCGAACACATTTGCATCTATTTCAGGTATCATCTTCGCTAACCATTCTGCATCCACAACGGAGCTGACACTCGACCGAAGCTGCTTGATGCAATCAATTTCTATTTTAGCGTCTTCTTCCGGCTCCTCGATGCACGTGACTCGATCCACCAAAGCGGAAACGCTCGTCAGATTTTTGAAGTCATCCAACCCTGTCCAATGTAATCGAAGTGCACGCAACGCGTGAGCGCACGTGCCCAAGTGCAGAACCGCCTGCAGTGCTCGCTTATCGTGCGTCGCGCCTGAAACTTCGTTGATTACGGCGGATACGTTTTCTGGGTTCTGCAACGCAAGGAGAGCGCCAACTGAGGGCCACATCGCACGCGGGGGTGTATCGTTCGCAAAGTCATCGGATTTGCAATCGGACAACGCCTTATCAATGGAAGATCGCGCGATGACCATGAGTATATCATCCGAAACATTCGACCCGTGAGCTCCGAGAGCGTACGCAATCGCTCTCGCCGCCTCGTTTGCGTCGAGAGAAGATTGCTTAAGGCAATCAAGAGCTCTACCGAACAGTGGATGTTTCATGACTTCCTTTGCAAGCGGACGAACATTCTCGGGGTCCGAAGTAACTTCGTCTCGTGCTTCGAACGAAATCGCCTCACGTCCACGATCGCGATCGCCGTCGACGGGTTTCTTGAACACGCTCAACATTTCAGTCGTCTGCGCCGCTTGCCAATCTCCTAACAGCGATGCGAGACAATCTCGATCGGCGTGAATGAGAGCGAATGCGAGTAATCCATTTTTCTCGATATCGCTGAAATTTTCACCGTTCATTCGACGCGCGACATGCATGCATAATCTCCACGCGGGACCGTACTCCCTCCGCATCAGACGAGAGGCGAGCGCGCTGGCGATGTTGACATCACCGAGGTCCAAAGCTTTCGTGCCGGCTTCGAGAAGAATGGCTGCTTGAGATTTTTCATCGTGTAACCCCAATTTAATCGCAATATCTTGCAAATCATCCGCCTTCAGGTACACTTCGTGACTCTGCTTTACGGCTGTGAGTATCAAATCCAGCGCGACCTCGTGCGTGACGCCGTTCGGAGGATGCAGCACACCATATTTTGCGAGGAATCTCATACCATGTAAGAAATCTAATTTTCTTCGGAGGTTTTGAGTCGATTCATTGACCGGAATCAAACGCAAGCAAATCTCCGCGGCTGAAGAAGCTTCGTCGGTGATGTCGTTTGAAAGAGAAAAAAATTCATCAGTTATCAGGAGAATGAGCTCTTCCGCGGTAGATAGAGGAAGAACGGATGATACTGATTGACCAAGTTCTTTCAAGCCTCCAACCAAAGCGCCCACAGCACCTCCAGTACTCGTAGAAGGAACGTGTCGACGCGCGTGGGCCCAATCCTTTTTCCGCAACTGGGCGCAGAGCAGCTCGCCAAGAACCTGTTCGTGCGTCAGAGATCTGGCAAATACACCAGCCCGTAAAGCGTGCAGATCCGACCATAATTGAGACCAATCTAAGATTTCATGTCCATTCACGAAGTGTCGAACATGACTTCGAATCAAATCTAGCGCGAGAGGTGTCTTCTGTTCTGCCTGCAATACGTCGCGAAGGTTCACGCTAGGTGCGTTCGCCTGAAGGGTTATACAGGCATTCATGCGCGATATGGCCTTCTTCGCTATGGGTACTTCAGCCACGACTGGGGGAAGCCCATTCAGTATGTGTGCCAGCTCAGAGCTCAATTTCAAGTCTGCGATCTCATGCGACAATGACGCCTCAACCACCACGGCGGCTAAAGCTTCCGCTCCGCCGACGAGCTTCATGTGTTCTTCATCCAAAGATAACCATCGCACGATGCGCGAGACTTGGTCTAGATCCCCTTTTTCAGAGTCACTGAGGATGAAACCTTGAAGAAGTTCGCGGGAACCTTCAGAGCCGCCCGCGCTGATGTCGCTCTGACGATTGAGTAAATCTGTCACCGGCCCGGACATGAGTCTCGAAGAGTTGCCGTCGTTCATCATCGATAATATCGTCGACAATCTCCCCGATGCGTCGTTCGCCAAAAATTCTTCAAAATTCACATCAACGACATCGTTTTTGTTTGCATCGAAACAGATGAACGCGGACGATGCCAAGGAACCGGAAGCGCAAGCAAAGTCGACGAGAGTTCTGGTTTTCAACGCAGCTGACGCTGATTGCAACAGCTGGTGTGCGCTGTCAATGGCACCGGCATACTCGTCCATTTCGCAAGACCGCTTGATCGCCCACGATTCCATTTCCATTTCAGAGGGGGGAGCGTTCTCGCGCTCGGTCAATGCACTAATTCTTTCTGTCGCCGACATCAACCATTCCTTTGATACCGCGTTGCCAAGGCTGCGCGCCGAAGACGCGCTGATTCCGGCTGCTTGCGCCAGAACGTCGTCGCCGCCCGGAGAAGTGGACTCTATCGCTCGCGCGTATGATTCGCATTCAGCCCAATCTACGGCTCGTCGACCGCCGAAGTGCTCACCGTCGTCTCTGGTCATCGCGGACCACGGAAGCAGAGACTCGTACGCGCTGACGTCTGATGTCTCGGGGATTGCAGAAATCACTTCAAACGTGTGTGCACGCAATGCGCGAGAGAAGCGCTTGAACAAAACACGCAAAAGCGCAATATCATTCGCGTAAGCGGCATTCATCGCGACTTGACGAATCGGATCTCCAACAATATTTGAAAACAGCTTGCTTGAAAACGCGCCGCCCGTGACTTCGTGTACCGCGTCTGCGCGATCGATCGCACCGAGCAACGCGAGCCGTAACTTCACCCACCAATTCCACGGTACCAAAGCACCATCCGTCGACGAATCACCATTCTGAGATCGCTTCGCTTGAGCGTCTGACTCTTTCAAGCCGTAAACCAGTATGTGTCGCTGGGTTTCATACGAATCGGCGCGAGCAACAAGGCACTGTACTCCCACCCACGCGCGATCAGAGATGCGTGAGAGCCAATCGGTCAAACCTTCCTTCGATGCAATCGATCTTTCCCAGCGTGCTTTGTAAACTTCATCAGTATTCAATCCATGCTGACGGGCCAGTGTAAGGGCAACACCCCACTCTTCCAGATCCATGTGCGACTGCAACATCTCCGCGGGGGTTCGCTCGTTGATTGAAATCAGTCTCCAACCGCCCCTTCGTGGACGCTCCAAAAGAAAGAGACGTCCGCGTTCAATGCCATCAACGGTACGCGGCGCGGAGACTAAGTCATCTATGGAATCGAACGACTCTGGCTCATCGCCTAACACGTGCGAATCGTCCTGGACCGATTGCACCGTCAGATGTCCGTCTCGCGTGGCTATCGCCACCGCGCCAGAAGACCACCAAGCAGCCGCACGCACGTTTTCGCGTGAAATCACACTTTCTGCCCGTGAATGATCATCGCTGGATGCGTAGAAGACGCTCAAGCGCCCACTCCACGATGTTGCAGCCACTCCGAGTGTGTCATCCGTAATGTGCACAGCCAAGTGTAAGCGAAACGGTGTTCTAAAAAAACTTCTACGCGGCGCCGCGTCCTGGTTGCACTCTAACGTCCTCGTATTTCGCATGTTGAAAGAATCACCAGCGTTGTCATTTATGTCATACATCCAAGTCGTTATCGCACATCCCATCGAAGCGTGTCGCTGTCCAACGACAACCAATGTGCGTCTGTCCTCTATCCACTCTGCGCCGTCGGCGCAACTCAACGCTTTACTCAAACTCATCGTGTCCCGCCGTTTCTTATCGTCGCGAGAATCAGAGGGAGAACACACGGAGCTCCTCAGTTCCAGTGAAACGCGCGTGCGCGTCACCGTCGGCGTTCCTTTCAAATTCACGCTTAAAAGATCGTACGCCGAAGTCGTCTCGCGACGGAGCGCCAATCCGAATCCCGCGAGCGACGACGTCACCTCGTCCTCGTTCGTCCACATAATTTCACCCACTCGATTCGCGACGAACGCTTTACCATCCACTCTCTCGAACGCGAACGCTCGACCGTCGTCGCTCCACCGCGTGCGCGCGTCCTCCGACCCGACGGACGTCCACCCGAGCCCGGGCGTGCCCCCGCTCGCGCGGTGCCAGTCATCTTTCGACCGATACACGCGCACGCGTCCGTCCGAGGCGTGTATCGCGAGCGCATCCGCGTCGCCAGACGTGGACACACCGAACGATCCGCGTCCTCGATCCGCGCCGTCCTCGTCTCTCTCGCGCGACGCGCGCTCGCTCCCGACGACAGACGTTGCCAACGTCCAACGCGACGACGTCGCCGTCTTCGGCGTCGTCGACGCCATCGACGACGCGCTGAGATCGCTCTCGGACGACGCGTGTTGATACGCGTCGTACAGCGTCCGCGACATCGTCCTCGCCGCGCGCGTCGCCGTCCCCGTCGCGCGCGCCTCGTCGCGCTCTGACGCGGTCGAGTCGAATCGCATCAGTCATGGGCGCGTCTTCCCGCGCGTCGTCGACGTCGACGTCCTCGACGCGCGCGACGAACGTTTCCGGGAAGACGCGCACTAAATCGCTCGATCGACGTTTCGAGCGTTCTCGCGCCTTCTCGTCCGCCTCGTCGTCGTCGTCGTCGTCGTCGTCGTCGTCGTCGTCGTCGAGCGAGCTCGTGGAGTGGTTGGAGACACGCGCCGACTTTACGAGCGTCGTGCGCTTGGAGACGCGCGCGGACGATGGGTACGGCACGCGAGCGGTGTGCGCATCGTCGGAGGGAATCTCGCGAGGAGACGTCGTGCTCAGGATTCCGCGCGCGTGCGTGTTGACGGCGCGAGAATCACTGGGAGAGGCGCTCGGGGGACGGTTGAGGGACGAGTTGAGCGCGTGGGAGACGCTCGCCGTGGCGTTGCTATACGAGGGAGCGCTGGGCGAACGATCGAGATGGGCGCCGTACGTGCGAACGCTGACGAGAGACGTCGTCGAGTCGCATCCGTTGCTCTGGAACGACGCAGATGTGCGACGACTTCCGGAATCGTCCCGCGTGAGAAGGGAAATCGAGCGCCGCGCGCGACGGTGCGACGCGGTGGCGCGACGATTGCGTGCGTTGAAAGTCGCATCGACGCTTGGATTGAAGGCGCCGGTTGACGAGTGGCCAGGTGATGCTGAATTCCGCTGCGCGGGGGCGATCGTTTCATCTAGAGCGTTTTTTCTCACACATCTGGAGACGCAAGATTTTGGATACGACGACGAGTACGTATTCGACGACGTCGATGACGACTGTTGGGACAAAGGGATGTTGCGCGATGACGATGGCGACGGTGCGCTCGCCCTCGTACCGTATGCAGACGCGCTGAACCACTCGTCAACTGCGACCGAAGAAGCTCTGTTACGGTACGATGTGGAGACAGAAAGCGCTGTTCTTTCTTCGCATCGGTCATATCGAACGGGCGAGCAAGTCTTCGACTCGTACGGCGTCAGTCTGTCCCAGACGGACCTTTTCATGAATTACGGATTCATCGACGACGGCGATGCGAATGAATCCGAAGGTTTCGAACTCTCTGCCACGGACTTTCTTGACGCGGCGCACCGTCGCTTGAACGTCCCTGGAAAAAGAATCCAAGCGGGCGCAGAGGAGCTGTACTTTACAGTTGACGAGCGCGGCGTGGAAGAAGAAATCGTTTCCTTCGTAACGACGCTTCTCGGTGACACCTTGGTGGCTGACCAACCATCTAAGTTCGTTCTTAGCGTCTTCGCCGATCTCTGCTCGCCGAGCGAGGTGGACGAAGTTGACAACTTCTTCGCGCAACCTTCGAGCGCACGAGGGTCTTTGTGCGGAGTCGACGCCGCCATGTACATCGCTGAGAAAGAAGTGTCGGCGCGCCGCTCGGCGTGGGAAGCGATTCAAAAACAAATCTCTATATGTAACAACTAATTTATCTACGTGCACGTAAACGATGAATGATATACAGAGGCGCGCTTCAACGTCTCACTCCGCCGCCGCTCGTTTACTCGTTGGAGGCTCCCATCCCGCCGGCATCTTGAACGGTAGACCGATCTTAGATTTGCAATCACACTTTCCATCGGGCCCGACCCCACACCCACACTCGTCGCGCGCGTTTCTCGTACCATTTCTATCCTCCTCCGTCTTGAACTCGGTCACTATGACGATCACATCCTCGTGGCCCTCGTTGACGTCTGCGTGCAGATTATCCGGTGGATCTGCCTCGTACCAGTACGCCTGGCCCGTTTTAAACACGAGATCCATGCGTGAACCGTCCTCATCGACGCGCTTCAGCACCCCGCCCTGCAAAGCGACGATCGTTCGCGCTCTATCGTGACGGTGCATCTTCAGAGGCAGGTTGGGAGGAACCGTCGTCTTCCAGCATATCGCGTGTTCGTTTTCGAACATGAACTCGCGCGACATCGCGAAAAACACCGATTCGTTCCACACCAGCTCTCGACGAAGGCTACGCGCGGCCTGTGCGCGCGTCGTTTTGACGTTTGCACCGCGTCCTCGACTTCGGGGACCGAGCAAGTTCACAAACTTCTTCACTTCCTCGCGCACGTAGCACCGCGCGCACACCGCGAGAAGAAAAGAAAAGAAGAATACGAGATAGATGCTAGCATCCACCGTTTCAACCTTCTGCGAGGTGTCCAACGCGCATCGCAGACCGCTTCGCGCGCACCGATTACGAGTGGCGCGGTGCCACGTGGCCCACGCGAACGCGAAGCACACGGCGTCTGTAGACGCGATCGACGGCGATACGCGCGCGCAGATGACTCGAAGATCGATGCTTTTCGCGAGCCTTTCCGCGTCTGTCCTCACGAACGTCGCGCCCGCGTACGCCGGCCCTGTGGAGGCTGGGGGCGCCGCACCCGACTTCACGCTGACGGGAACGGATGGCTCCGTGACGCTCAGCGAAGCTCTCAAATCGAATGAATTCGTCGTGCTATATTTCTACAACCAAGACGGTTCTCCTGGATGTTCCATCGAAGCGCAACGGTTCGAGGCCGCCATTCCGCAGTTTACGGCAAAGAAAGCTCGCGTGATTGGCGTCTCCATGGACAGCTTGGAGAAACACAATGAATTTTGTTCAGACAAGGGGCTTAAATCGTTCACGCTTCTCAGCGATAACGACGGAACAGTGTCCGAAGCGTACGGCGCGGATCTCAAGATTCCAATCTTCGGTCGATTTTCCGATCGTCAAACGTTTCTCATCAAGAAGGACGGTACCGTCGCCGCGCATTGGCTCGAGCGCGACTCGTCCATGGCGTCTGTGAAAACCACGGCGCACGTCGATCAAATTCTCGCCGCTATCGACGCCGCTTAAACGGTAGTACAGATGTCCGTCCTTGGATCGTGTAAAAGAGTTTATCACGTCGTCACCACGGTTTATTGAAAACTACCACACGCCGCTATTTCGTAGTCACGCCCAGCGTGTCGTGGACCACAGTAGCCGTCGCGCGCATGCCCGGTTCTACGTCGAATTCGGGTGCGAGGCGACGCGCACCTCGTTCGTGCGGAGGGGGAGGCAATGAGAAAGGTTTCTTACGCGAACTTCGAGAGCTGATCTCGGCCGTGGTCGCGCAGATTGCTGTTACTCTGGGGATATCGGCGCGCAGTCGGCCGATTTACGAATTGAGTGACGAGCAGAAGAAGCGGTTACATGCGCTCGCGATGCGAGCACTCGTGAAATACGATGGCTCGAAGATAGAACACACGGACGCTCTGCGCGCTCTTTGGTCGCTCGCGTTTGGTCGCGACGAAGAGTTCCCTAGCGACGGGAAAAGCGAGCGGTGGAAGGAAATGGGTTGGCAAGGGAACTCGCCGGAGACTGATTTTCGCGGAGCGGGATTCATGGCTCTCGAGAATTTGGTTTGGTTCGGTGAGAATAGGCCAGACACATTCAGAGCCATCAAAGACAAAGCGCACGGACGTAGAAGTGAATTTGAGTATCCGTTTGCCGTGGCTGGTGTCAATTTGACGTTCAGTTTGGTAGAGTTGTGCGAGATACAGAAAGAAGCGCCGACTACCGCCGCGGGGATGTTTTTCGCACAGCTTTTAGAGAAAGAAGAGCACACGTTTGAGATTCTTTACGCGTTCTTATTTGAGGCGCTCGACCGGGAGTGGCTTGCGTTTTCAGGTGCCACATACATGGATTTTCCAAAAATCTTCGCGTCTACGAAGGAGAAATTCATGTCCGCTTTGCACGACGCACGAACGCTGGAAGAGGTTGGCAGGTGTCTAAACGAAAACGGGAGACGTCACGCGACTAAGTCCTAGTACAAACTAACTATCACTACATGTATATGGTGTCGCAGCTCCTGGGGACCAACCAGTCAAAATCTCAAGCTCGCCAATTACGAGCGCACGAGTTCTTGCTATACAAGTGCTGGTAGTTTGGATCACGAGACATGGTTGTCATCACGTGTTCCTCGCGCGGGCAGCCGCAGCGTTGACGCTCTGGCGGTCTGGATCTGTTTCGCTTGGTAGGAAAATGTGCGTTGACGTACGTCGAGTACGCTTCCGCGTATTCCATGACAGCGCGCGCAGGTCCGCCGAACACGTCCGCCATCACCTCAAGGCGGAGCCAAGGACACTGTGGGTACACTGGAACGGGCAAGGGCATCAACTCTGTCCCGTTGTAACATTTCGTCCACAATTTGTCTTCAGCTTCCTCGCCCTGCTCTCCGAAGTATCTCTTCTTCAAGGGAGCTTCAATCAGTTCAGCCATGTAATCCACGTCTCCATCAAGCCGAAAGTAATGCAAAGCTTTCATTTCGCTTGTGATCGCCCCGCTCTCAACTTTTGACACGATTTCACTGAGTATCGGAACTTTGTTCAACCAAATCCTGGAGTGCGTGGCGGAACACTTCGTCATGACTATGGGAAACGCCGACATGGGTTTGATTTCGCAGTGCACTCGTCCACGACCGAGTGACTGTGCATTGTTCGATGCGTTTCGCCCCGCTGTGTACCACTGAATGAGCGACTCGCACATCTCGGCAGAGTCTTCAACGTAGATGACGTTCAATTTCCTCCAACCGAACCTGCACGCGGCTTGACGAAGTCTGAGGGCATAGTCCAAGGAAGGATGATGCGAATGCCGAGAACGCCAAAAGCCGCTGACAAATGTAGACTCCGCCAGTTTTGACCGCATGGCGTCGGCGAGCTGCAAGTCCAACTCGTAGTCGACGCCGTCGCAGTGGTGAGGCAAGCTGGGCCAAGCACCTCCACGACGTCGTGCGTGAACGCGGTGGCGCCGCGCCAACGACCACGTCGTCGTCGACACCACGCACACAGACACGAGTCCGATCACCAAGCTGGACAGCGTGAGGTACGCCCGTCGCGTTCGCGCGCCGTTCTCGAACGTCGTCCCCGTCCCCCAACACCCCGCATCGTCGCTCGTCTCGTCGCGCAGGAGCGATCGAGACTCGCCCTCGGCGCCTACGTGACGCGGATCGAACGATATTCTCACTCGACCCTCTCGTCGAGCTCGCGCGCGCGGTCGGAGCGCGGTGGGTGCCGTTCGAGGGTCGCGCTGTGACGTGTTGCGTAAATGTGAGTTTCTTCCTTTTTCACATCTTCACATCTTATGAGATTTTCAGTGTTGCGGCGACGACCACCGGAGATTAATGCACGTGATTTCGATTTCAACAGTTTGTCCTACAATGTTTTTGAACTTCTAAAGTTATGAATACCAACCCCGGGGTCTGGTACGTCGGAATCGGGCGCAAGAGTTCGGTCCGTACAGGTGCGAAAACGCCGGGTCGCCAGCCATGCCTGTCATGACGTACTCCTCGTACGGACACGCGCAGTGTTGTTGCGGTGGCCTTCCACGGTTCGCTCGCGTCGGAATGTGCAAGTTGACGTACGTCATGTACCCAGCCGCATACTCGGCGATTGCGCTCGCAGATCCACCGAACATGTTTGCGTTCACTTCTCGCCCCATCCACGGACACTGGCGGTTGTTGGTGACGATGGCTGGGTCGTAACACCACGCCCAAAACTTGCCCTCTCCTTCGACACCCTTGCCGCCGTTTGATGCGCCCTCAAAGTATCTTTCACGCACTTGTTCACCTATGGCTTTCGGGACAAAGTCGATGTCCCCATCTAACCAGAAATAACGAGAAGATTTCATCTCGCTCGCGATTTCTCCGCTCTCCACTTTCGCCACCACTTCACCAAACACCGGAACTTTATTTAACCAAACGCCCGCGTGGCTGAT
>Ga0181573_10000254_pt1 | contig 56427 bp, 31 predicted proteins | sample 101ome_25_FD_148643 | JGI IMG/M metagenome (GOLD analysis project Ga0181573, IMG submission 148643) | Coastal salt marsh microbial communities from the Groves Creek Marsh, Skidaway Island, Georgia - 101409BT metaG (spades assembly) | ecosystem: Environmental > Aquatic > Marine > Intertidal zone...
CGGCATCTCGTTCGCCTCTGCATCGTCCTCGTCGTCTTCGTCTTCGTCGCCGCGCCTCGCGTCGATGCCCTGGACGAATTCAGACATGTCGGTGAACACGAGCGACTCGTCCGCCGGCTCCGGCGCCGCCGGCTCCGCCCTGGCCGCGTCCGCGGCGCAGCGCGCGGCTACCTAAACTCACATCGTGACGCCGCGCGACGACCCGCCATGCGACTCGCGATGACGACGACGACGACGACGACGACGACGACGACGACGCGCGCGACGAGCGCGCCCGGTCGCGCGCGCGCGCGCCGAGGCGGACGCGCGATGCGCGCGAGCGCGACGGACTCAGCGCGCGGGTGGACGAGCGTGGGTGAGGGAAAAGACGTCTCGGGCGACGTCGAGTGCGTCGCCGCCGTGCGCGCGGACGGCGCGCGAGGGACGATCGCGACCGGACAACCGTTTCTGGATCACATGATCGATCAGCTCACGGCGCACGCGCAGTTGGGGGTCGACGTGCGGGTGACACGAGGCGGGGCGGCGTGCCAGGAGACGAAGGATTCGGGCGAGCACGACGAACGGCGGTTCGAGACGGTCGGGCGCGCGCTCGGACGAGCGATTCGAGAGATGTTGGAGAGTGGGCGCGAGGCGGGCGCGGGTGGGCGCGCGAGGGCGCGATTCGCGAGTCCGTTGGACGAGGCGTACGCGACGTGCGAGCTCGACCTGTACGGCGGCGGCGGTTTGGAGACGTTCGCGCTTGCGCCGTACGGACGGCCGGGCACGGCGGGTCGTTCACACATCGGTACGTACCCAACGGCGCTCACGGAGACGTTTTGGCGCGCGCTCGCGGAGGAGTCGGGGGTGAGTCTTCGATTGGTGAAGGAGAGAGGGGATAACGCTCACCACATCGTGGAATCGACGTTCAAGGCGTTCGCTCGTGGATTCCGAGCCGCCATGGACGCGGTCGAGGGGATCGACGTGTACGATTCAAAGACAAAGAGCGATGAAGTGCGTCAGAGCTCGATCAAACGATCGACGAAGGAGACTTCCATCGACGTCGAGCTCGATTTGGACGCGGCGTCGGACGGCGCGACGGTGAGCACGGGCATCGTCGCTCTCGACGGGATCTTCGTCGCGATTCAGCGCGAGGCGAACATTTCTTTGAAAATTGACGCCACGGGTGATTTGTGGATCGATGACCACCACACGGCTGAGGATGTTTCTATCGCCGTTGGTCAGGCGTTGAACAAGGCGCTCGGGACGAAGAAGGGGTGCAACCGAATGGGCAGCGCCACCTCCACCGAGGGCGACGCCACCGTCGAGTGCGTCATGGATCTTAGCAACCGTCCGTACCTGGGCTACGGTCTCGAACTCGAGAGCGATAAGATCGGCGATCTGAGCGTGGAGATGGTGGAGCACACGTTTATGAGTCTCGTCTTCAACGGACAGATGACGGTGCACTTGGTCGAGCACGCGCGCGGTGACGACGAACACGAAGTCGTGACGGCGGCGGCGAAGGCGTTCGGTAAGTGTTTAAAACAGTGCGCGGCGATCGATCCTCGCCGCGCGGGTTCCGTCGCGTCGAGTAAAGGAACGCTCTCTGTCTAGGCGGCGCGTCGGCGCTCGATTATACATTTGATTCATCCGACATTTTGCTACATTTACATCGTCGTCGCGCTATCCACTACTTTCCTCGAGATCGCCGCGGCGTTACTTTTGCAGTATTCTCGACATCAACGTCTTCGCTTGATCCTTGATGGCGCCCAGCGCCGTCTTCGTCTCTCTCGCGTCGCTCTTCTCCGTCGCTCGCTCCGCCCCGGACGCTACGTGATCCACCACTCTCTTCGCCGCCGCTCGCAGCGCATCTTCATCGACGTTTTCCCTCACTAAACTCTCGTCCACCTCGCGCAGCACGTCGTTCACGTCCATCAACTCCATCAGCGCCTCCTCGCTCCCGTCGGCCAACAAGTCGTCGGCGTACTCCGTCAGCGGCGTCGTCTTTATTTTTTTAGGCATCGATCTCCACTTCGCCTTGAACTCGCTCTCCATCTTACAGATCTCATCCTTACATTTGGCGTCCAATTCGCTCGTCAGGCGAGCCACTGCGTCGATATCGCGAGCGCGCGCGTCCGTCGTCAGTCTCGCCGTCTCGGGGGAACCACCGCGCGGGAACGCCAACAGTCATGCGAGTCTCCGCGTCTTCGTCGTCGCGTCTTCGTCGTCGTGTCTCGCGCACCTGCGTCGTTAACCTCGCTGATCAACCGCGCGATCTCCTCATCGGACTCGAGCGCGCGCTTGAGCGCCGACGCCGTCGTCGATGTTTTTTCGTCCACACGTTGATGCGCCGAACGACTCATCGGCGTTTTCGCGGTCGCGCGCGACGCGTGTTTGCCCTCCGACGACGCGGGCTTGGCGAGGACGCGACCGACGCGCGTGGGTGTGTTCGCCACGTCTCGCAGCGGCGTCACGCGCGCGTCGTTTGACATGGCGCGTCGTCGAGTGAGGACTCGGCGGCGCCGAGACGTCGAGAAAGCCGCGCGCGCGCGAAAATGTGACATTTTAAATGTCGACACCGCGCGTGTTCGAGGATGTCGCGGAGGAACTGAGGGGATAAAGGCGAATGACGCTATGATGGTTCTATGTCTACGTTACCAATGACTACGCTATGAATCCTCGCTCGCGGGACCGCCGAGCTTGACGCGCTCCACCAACGCGTCGTGCTCTCCCACCAAACGCGCCACCAGCTTCTTGCTCGTCTCCTGAAGGTGCCCTGCGATGAACACCTCGTCCAGCACGTAGTGCGCCTTGTGAAAATTGAACACCAAGTCCAGCTCGCACACGTTTCCAAAGTACTTGTCCAGGATTTCAACGTAGTGCTGAATCATCTCCAGCGTCGCGAGCTCGTTCGCATCTCGATCCACGGCGAGGCAAAAGTACAGGCTCGCGTACTTTCGGTACACGAGCTTGACGTCCTTGTACTCGACGACGTTGCACGATTTCGCCGCGCGCGGGATGATGGCGCTCATGACGTCCCGTTCGATGCGCTTGCGCTCCTTTTGATTCGTGAGCACGTAGTACTTGCTCAGACGAATCTTCGACTGCTTACTGAATAAGAGCGCGTAACGAATCATCGCGGGCGTCGAGAAGGACCGCCGTCACGGTCTCCCGCCCTCGCGCCGCGTCTCGCCGACGCGTCGACGTGGAGTGCGGTCGAGCGCAATCTCGCCGACCGACTCTTGACCGCTGACGCGAGTGCACGCGTAAACCGTGTTTTCGGACTATCCAGACATACTTACAATTTTCGAAATCGATCAAAAACCCTATCCCGGACGTGGAGCATATCTGCCAGCACAAGATTCGCCACGTCAGACCGCGCGCGCGGAAACTCCTCGAGCTCGCGCGAAGACCGCATCGCGCGCTCGAGAGGTCAGTCATGATCACCGTCACCTCGCGATGCGCCCCAGTCGCGCGACGAGGGCGCGCGGGGCCGACGAAGGCGGTCGCCGCGGCGCGCGGCGTCGGCCCCCTGGGCCGTGCGTCGGGGTGGGCGAGGATTCGCGGCGCCCGCCCGCGCGCCATCAGTGATCCGGCCGAGGAAGAGGAAGAGGAAGTCTCCGTCGCGTCCGGCGACGCCGACGCGGCCGCGGGCGAGAAGAAGACGTCGTGGGGGTTCCTGAGCCCGTTCGGCGCGTCGACGGCGGTGCTCGAGCAGGCGGCGGAGCTCAACGAAAAGATGAATGGACGGCGTAAACGCGCGGAGGAGGTGAAAATCAAGGTAGATGGACAGTGGTACGACGCGTCGGGTTGGGCCTTGGCGCACCCGGGTGGAGCGGGATTCGTTCGCTTGTTGAACGGACAGGACGCCACGGACGTGTTTTACGCGCTGCACTCGTACGGACCGAACGGGAGCGACGAGGCTTTGCGTCGTTTGCGCGCTTTGCCCAAGTGCGACGCTCCATATGATTCCGAGGAGGGCGAGACGCGTCGACTCACGGTGGCCAACGCGGAATTCGGTGCGCTGCGAGCCAAGCTTGAGGAAGAGGGATGGTTCAAGCGCAACTTCTTGTCTGAGGTTTCGGTGTTGGCCCAAGTCCTCGGCTTATATGTTCTCGGCCAGGCGATCGCGGCGACGAACCCTGTCTTGGCGGCCATCTCGATCGGACTCGGTATGCAACAGGCCGGTTGGCTCGCGCACGACTACGTGCACGGCAGAGGCAAGTGGTGTTCGATGATGCGCTGCTTTGGCGCTCTCACGAATGGATTCTCCGCCGAATGGTGGTCCCACAAACACAACATGCATCACTCATTTACGAACATCGACGGTAAAGACGGTGACATTAAACTAGAACCGCTCTATTACTTGTCCCCTCCCGAGACCAGCGGACGCCCGGATAGCTGGCTCCGCAAGTATCAGCACATTTACGGCTACCCGCTTTACGCGATGACGTACATTCTTTGGCGACGTCACAGCGTCGCGAGCGCGTGGGCTCGCAAAGATAAGGCGGAATTGGCGTTGCTCGTCGCGCATTACGCCTGGCTCTTCGGTGCTCTTCCCTTGGGCGTCGCCGTCGGGTCAATGCTCTTCGGCGGCTTCTTGGTGGGCTCTTTGGTGACGGCGACGCATCAGAGCGAGGAAATCATGTACGAGGACGGCTCGTTCGTGGACATTCAATTCAGAAGCACTCGCGAGGCTGACGTAAAGAACCCTCTGGAGCGATGGCTCTGGGGCGGTATGGACACGCAGTTGATTCACCATTTGTTCCCCACGATGCCGAGATACAAGCTCCATCGACTTCGCCCCATCGTTCAACAGTGGGCCGAGAAACACGGCTACGACTTCAGAATCTCCGATTCGAGAGACATTTTGAAGAAGAACTATAAGCACCTCGAGAGCATTGCCGCGCTCGAGACAATTTGAGTCTTAGCGTGAATGTATTTCGCTCGTTTACGAGGCGAAATTTGTATCTTAGGATCAATACGTATTAGTCTTCATTAACAAAACTTTCATGTAATGCACTTCAAGCCGCCTTATTTTCACTTTTTCATCATCGCTCTAAGAACCACGACGGTGTTCGCTAGAAGGGCTACGCTCGACGCTACTTTTTGCAAAGCCCCGGCTTTGAAGAGACCTTCGCGCTTCGGGAGCGGAAGCCTCTTGTGCGTGAACTCCACACCCTTGTCCTTGTTGCAGATTTGACCCTTACCACGAAGCAAGCATCGCGTGGTAAGCAAACCCTCGACCCCGACCGGGCCACGAGCGTGAATGCGAGACGTGGAGATGCCGACCTCCGCACCGAGACCGAATCTGAAGCCATCGCTGAAGCGCGTGGACGCGTTGTGGAACACGCACGCGCTGTCGACGCGCGCGATGAACTCGTCGGCGGTCTTTTGGTTGGACGTGACGATGCAATCCGTGTGCGCGGAACCGTTCGCGTGAATGTAATCGATGGCGGTGTCCATCGAATTCACGAGCTCGACGGTGCACTGCAACCCGCCGTATTCGTGTCGAAGCGCGGGCGCCTCTGGAATGTTGAGCTCCTTGGAGCCGCGCGGACCGCCGAAAAGTTCGACACCCGCAGCGCGGAGCGCCGTCATGAGCTCGGCCGCGCCTCCACTCGCGACCAAAGAATCGTGAATGAGCAACGTCTCGAGGGCGTTGCACGCGGCCGGGTAATCAATCTTCGAATCGATGGCGATCTTCGCCGCCATGTCCAAATCCGCGTCCTCGTCGACGTACACGTGCACGACGCCGTCCGCGTGTCCGAGCACTGGAATCTTTGTGTTGTTTTGAATGTACGTCACCAACGAGTTCGATCCTCGCGGAATGACGAGATCGATCACGTCGTCGAGTTTCAAAAGATCCGCCACCGCTTCTCTTCCCTCGATGAGACACACGCACTCCTTCGGAATACCGAACGCCGCGAATTCGTCCACGATGACCTCTCTCAATTTCGCGTTCGAGCTCGCCGCTTCCTTCCCACCCTTGAGCAACAACCCATTCCCCGTTCGCAGCGCCAACGACGCGATCTGCGGCAGCGCGTCCGGTCGGCTCTCAAAAATGATCAACAACACGCCCAACGGCGCCGTCACCTTGGTCAGCGTCAAACCCTTCGCGAGCTCCATGGCGCTCAACGGCTTACCGATCGGCTCCTCCATGTTCGCGATCGCCCGCGCGCCGTCCGCGAGCTGCTTCACCTTACCAGGCTTGAGTTTCAATCGCTGCAAGAGCGCCTCCTCGACGTCTTGATTCGCGGCGGCGCGAGCCATGTCCTCGTCGTTCGCCGCTTGGATTTCATCCTCTCGACGCTCGAGGGCGTCCGCGACGGCGCGGAGGAGCTCGACGCGCTCGCGCGAGGACAACTGTTGGAGCTTACGACTCGCGTCGCGAGCCTTACGCGCGAGCGTGGCGGTATCGGCCATGGTGACGGGCGCCGATGTCTGACGACGTCGGTCCCTCGTCGCGGTCGGGACGAAGACGACGCGCTAAGAGAGAGGGGACGAATCGAGAATGGCGCGCGTATCTGAGACAACGGGGTGTGATTTACATTGATCTACACGTCAAAAGACGAGCGCGGAGGCGACACGGAGGGAGAGCTCGCGTATTCCCGTCGGCGGCGGAGGCCGTCGAATGAAATACGACGACCATGTCGACGGCGGCGAGGGTGGTTTGGCGAGACCGCACGCGACGAGCGCGCGTTCCAGTCCGACGTCTCGATTGAAGAGGAAGAGAACGAGGACGAAGAGGAGAACAATGACGGTGGGTTGGATGAATTCGGTGATGATGACCCCGCCGACGGTTTTGTCGTACCTGGCGGCGTACAAGCCGCGCTTGCGAAGACGATGAATGCGCACCGCCGCACGAACGTTGTCGAACGCGCAAATCGGCCAGCGACGCGACCCGTCGTACGGGACGACGTCGTCACCGAGAGGCGCGCGCTCGATGCGCACTCGAGACTTCACCTCTGGATGCCACGGGTACGGGTATCTTGTCGCCGCCGAATTCCTCGCGAAACGAAACGTCTTCTCCGGCGGATTTTCCTCGTAAATCCGAAGCGCGCGCTCGATCAGCGCTTGCACTTGTTCCAGTTGCTCGTCAACCGACGACTGTGGGTCCGAGATGCGCATGTCGTTCATCGTCGACAGCACGTCGAGTTCGTTCTTTGATTCCGCTACGATGTCTTCCCGCCGCGACTCGACGAGCGCCACCCCCACGTACACGGGAAACAGAGGATGCGACGCGATAAAGGCGTCCAACAGTCTCACCGCGATCTCCAATTGCTCAACTCTATGCAAAAACCAACACACGAACCAACTCACGGCGTAAAAAGGCGGCACGGAGCGCAACTTGGCGGCGAGCTCCGCGTCGCGAGCGCGCAACAAATCCGCGAGCATCGCCACCATCTCCATCGTTCCCGAGATATCCTTCCTCGTGTGATCCCGCACGTGCCACAGAAGCACACGCTCCAATATCGCCGCGCACACGCCGTCGCCACCGCCATCCTCGTCCCTATTCGCTCGACGTCGATCCGCGAACGCCAGAACGCTCGCCACGTCATGCAAGCCTTGCACGTAGTGCACCCCCGCCGACCCGTGCGCGTTCAGCGCCGCGAACAACGCGCGCCTGATATCCTCACGAACATTTTCTAAATCCTCTTTCCCGGCGTACTCGCGCTCGAACTGCTGGCCCGCCCTCGCCACGTCCGCGCGAACGACGCGTTCCTCGGCGCACGCCGCCGCCGCAAAAGCCGAGAACGCCTCGACGTCGATCGCGCGCGCGTCGATCCCGAGCATCATCGCCCAATCCAACGTGCGACGAGACAGATCGCGTCCCAATCCACGCTCGCGCGCAAGACGGCGAAGTGCGCTCACCGCGACGTCGTCGGCGTCGACGGCGGCGACGTCTTCTCGGCTCGGTAACCGTTTTCGCAATCGCGCGTTCGCCTCCTCGACGGCGGACGCGCGCGTCGACGCCGACGAGGACGAGGACGAGGACGACGCGATGGGAGACGCGACGTCGACGTCGCGCGGGTGGCGGCCGCACATGTCGAACGCGCGTCCGACTGACGCGATCGAATGCGATTCGGTTCGATTCTCGACGGGCGCGCGAATACGAGACGCGCGGCGTCTCGTCGAGCGCACCGACCGACGCGATGGCGACGGTGCGCGGGACGTGCGAAGAGATGTGCCCCGCGCGCGAGCGCGCGGCGCGCGCGGCGAGCGGGGAGGTGCACGCGCTCGAACGAGGCGACGCGCTCATGGTGAAAAAATATCGACGCACGGTGATGGCGGGGAGCGACGACGCGGCGAGCGTGCGCACGATCGGCGCGCTGGAACGCGCCGTCGAACGCGTGTTGGCCGTGCACGCGCGCGTCGCGCGCGGAGAGGAGTCGGCGTGCGGGACGAGCTCGGCGACGGCGTTCGCCGATGACAGGCTTCGCTCGGTGCGACAAGATTTGAGCATGCAGGGGTTATTCGCGGACGATCCCGACGCGTGCGCGAGAGCGGGGACGCTTTTGGAGCGTATGGTCGCGTATTCCGTCGCGAGCGAGCGCGAGAGGCGCGCGGGCAGTGGGTCGCGCGAGAGATGCGATTTCGGAGAATCGAGGCTGCGCGACGAACAGTTGGGGAAAACGTTCGGCATGTTGTTCAGCGTATACAGGGAATTAGGCGCAGATCGCGTCGATCCCGGACGCGTGGGAAGGGCGTTTAGTTTATTCGTGTGCTCGGCGACGCGCGGTGGGACGTCGCCGAGCGAGCTCGCGGGAGATTTGCGACGCGTCGGCCGCGAGGCGCTGTCGACGGCAGAGGCGCGATTCGGATTACGGTGTCTACACGCGTTGCTCGAGGGCAATCACGAGCGCGTCTTCAAGCTTGTCGAATCCAAGGAGTGCTCCTATGAACTCGCGTGTTGTCTCGAGCGACACTTTCCCGTCCTGCGCGTGGAAGCGCTGCGCTCGATGAACGCGGCGATGAACGCCACGCCGATGTCGCTGGTCGAGCTCGCGCGCGTGTTGCGCTTCGACGACGCGCGCGACGCCGAGACGTACGCAAAGGCTTGTGGATTGAGCGTGGATAACGACACGCGAGCCGTCTCGTTTCGAACGCTTCCGTTTACGTATCCCAACGTGCGCCACCCAGACGTCGCCGAGAAACTTTGCGTGCCGTCATCACTCGTGGACGCCAAGCGCGTTGCACCGACAGATGAGCGTTTGAAACACGACGTTTGCGTCGGTGTCGCGTCGTTGACGTTAAAGTCGTTCGAGTAGAGGAGTAGAGGAGTAGAGGAGTAGAGGAGTAGAGGAGTAGAGTGCAGCAAAGTTAGTTAATCCAGCCCTCAGTCTCCGTCGCCGATGTCTCCACGCTCGAGCGCGAAGACGCGCGAGCTCGAGCGGGACACCATGGATGTCGACGGCACGCGCTCCGTCGTCCCGCCCATCTATCCCAGCACGACGTACGCCCGCGCGTACGACCACAGTTTGCCCAACCTCGGTGGCCGAGATTTGTGCTACGCGCGTCCCGATAACCCCAGCGTGCGCGCCGCGGAGGAGACGCTGTGCGATCTCGAGGGCGGCGCAGACTGTGCGTTGTTTTCGAGCGGCATGGCGGCTCTGCACGCGGCGCTGGAGGGGTCGATGCGCGCGTGCGTACAGTCGACGGCGCGAGACGACGTCTTCGTGGCGGCGCCGACGTGCGCGTACTTCGCGGTGCGGTTTCGAATTTTAGAGTGGTGCGCGAGCCGAAACATCGAAGTGGTGTCGTACGATCCGGACCTTCCGTTCAGTGTGTACGGTTTGGATCCATCGACGGAGGAGGTGCGCGAAGAGAGCGAGGCGAAAGCTCGGCGCTCAGGATATGCGGGAAAGTCGTTGCGCACGGTATTGCGAGAGCAGCGAGATGTCGGGAGGCGCGCGATGATGGTGTGGATCGAGTCGCCGGCAAATCCAGGGTGGGATCACGTCGATATCCAGAGCGCCGTGGACGCGGCGAGGCGCTGCGACGCGTTTTGCGTGTGCGTCGACGCCACGGTGACGACGCCGATTATCATGAACCCGTTGGCGTTGGGCGCGGATCTCGTGATGCACTCCGCCACAAAGTACCTGAATGGTCACGGAGACGTCGTCGCTGGTGCGCTCGTGACGAGGGTCGAGGACGAGACGTGGCGATGCGTGACCCACGAACGCAAGCTCGGCGGCGCTACGTTGGGCGCGTTTGACGCGTACTTGCTCTCGCGCGGTATGCGTACTCTCGAGCTACGAGTCAAACGACAGAGCACAACGGCGATATGGCTCGCCAACGCGATGAAAGAATTTATCGACAAGGTGCGAGAGGACACCGGCGTCGAGGCTGGCGTGGTTCTGTATCCCGGTCTCGTTCCTGGTTTTGCGAAACAGTGCAAAGAGCACGACGTCGACGACGAATGTACGCCCGATGGTTCCACCAAGCGCACGTACCACGGAGGCATGATGTCCTTATGCTTCTACGATTTTCTGGGCTCTAAGACGGACGAGAAAAAAGTGCGTGTCGAACGACTGGTGACGTTTTGTAGAATGTTTGCGACGAGTTGTACAATTTGGACGTGCGCGACGTCGCTGGGAGGATTTGAGTCGCTCATCGAACACAGATACTCTGTCGAGGAGCCCGGTAGCATGGATCCATTCATCCCATTCGGTCTTCTTCGATTGAGCGTGGGTTTGGAAGATCGGCGCGAGTTGCTCAAAGATCTCAAGAGCGCCTTTTGGCGCGCGTTGGATCATATGCGCAAACAAGAGGGCGTAAACGTCGACTCGCTTCGGTCATTGGATAAATAGTAGACCTCGCCAGTCAAGTAGATTAGTTGAATGTTTCGTAGTTGAACTGTGTCGTTACAATTCGTGCGCTATTTCTTAGTTTTCGATTTACGTTTAAGGCTCGAGAGCATGTTCTGAAGTTCACTCGATCCAATTTCCTTCGCCTCCGAGTGAAGAGCGCTGACGGCTTTGGAGCTAGATTTATCAGCCTTGGTTTTGCGCCGTTTATCTCTCTCGCTGATGATGAGCTTCTTGTTCTGCACGTCTTTGTAACGCGGATCCGTCGGATCAAGACTGAAATGATGAGACTCGTACAATCCGGCGAAACGGTCGTCGGTGGTGTCCAACTTGTTCGCCTCTCCATCCTCTTCGTCATCACTCTCGGCGCGACGCGCCGCTTTGCCGCGCAGACGGCGTTTCTCTGCGAGACGCTCCTTTTTGGATTTCTTCTTCTTGGGCTCATCCGCGTCATTCTTTGCACTCGTCTTTTTCGTGATGCCGTCGGATTTGCCTAAAATTTGTTTCTCGTCCATCATGAGCAACTCCAAATCGGCTTGCGCTTGTTCGTCAATCTCGCCGCGCTTAGCCTTCTTCTTTGCCTTTTTGAGACTCGTCTTGCTCGGTCCGGTATCGTCGTCGTCAAACTTGCTCGCCTTCTTTTTCTTTTTCGGCGCGCCATCCTCAGAGTCGTACTCAGCGTCAAAGTCAACGTCACCACCATCATCCATGAAGAATGGATCATCGAATGTGGCGGGGGTTTCGCCGTCGTCAAACTCGTCGGCGTCATCGACGTCCTCGCCCTTCTTCTTCGCGAGTCGTTTCGCTTCGCGTTTCTCCTTGCGAAGGCGTTCCTGTCTTTCGTACACCGTCTCCTTGACTCCGAGTTTACCTTCTTTTTGCTTCTTCTTGATGCGCGCTCCGAATTCTTCGAGACCCGCGTGGAACGTAACCTCCATGTCACCGTCTCCAGTCTTGGATCCATACCGCTCTTTATCGCGTTTCTTCTTGAACGCCATGGTCGACGCCTTTGCGGTATCCTCTCCGTCGTCGTCGTCGGACATGAAAAAATCATCCTTCTCGTCTGCGCCATCGCCCTCATCGTCTTCGTCGATTGCACCGGAACCTCCGATAAGTTTCGCCAGGTACGCCTTCTTCGCAGCCTTTGCGTCCTCTGGTTCCTCCTCTGATTCGGATTCTTCCTCTTCGGAATCAGACGCGAGATACGCGGCGAAATCTTCATCCTTTAGATTGTCCTCGGTAACTTTTCTACGAAACGTTTTGCGACGCGCGGGGTCATCGTCGTCCCACGATAACTTGACGTTGGAGTGTTGCAGAGCTTTGACTTGAAACTCCGGAGCCTCGTAGTCGGCGGGTATGTCCGTGGCGGAATCGCGAACTTGTCGTCCTTCAAAAGTTTGATCATCCGGCACGTACCGCAAATCAAGTTTGAAGCTCGAACGCTCGTACTCGATGCCGTCGCACTCGTGGTACACACCCATGGCGGTTTTGACGCAATCAAACTCCGCTATAGCGTAGTAGTAACGCAATCTATCGCGTTCATATTGACGCATTTGCTCGTTGTCTGCGGCCTCTCCTTCGTCACCGTCGTCTCCGGAAACCTTCTTCGCGCTACTAGTCTTCGCCTTCTTGGATTCATCCTTTTGAAAAGCGCTCAGGGGACCGAATTTGTTCTCCACCGCCATGCGTTCTAAACCGAAATCACTCGGGTACACCGACACGCGCTCCAAAGATCCGCCCTTCGGCGTGAACGACCTCAACACGGCGAACAAGTCGCATGCGCGAATGTGTTGCCATTCGCAGTTGACGATGGCCAATCGACGAGTGGCGTCGATGGTGGGGATATCCTTATCTGCCTCACCCACGAGCATGGTCGGGAGCACCCCTTCCTCTTCATCTTCGAGCTCGTCCTCATCCTCGCTATCGCTCTCCTCCTCGCTCGACGATTCCAACCCGATGCCCCGCATGCGGTCCATCGATTTTTCCATCTTCTCGTCCATTGCCTCCTCCTCATCGTCGGAATCTTCACCCTCCATCTTATAATACGCCTTCATATCCGCGATTTGCTTCGTTCGCGCGTCCATCTTCGCGCCCGACTTGGACGTGACTCGACGACCGCGTTTGTCCACGCCCCCGGCGCCGCCCCCGGCGGCGAAGTTCGGGTCGTTGAACACCCCCGCGAACCTCTCATCGATCTCCACGGTTGTCTGCTTCCTCGGCATCGCCATGAACCGCGGATCGCGGTGCATGGAGGCGAAACGCTCGTCCTCCACGACGTCATCTCCGTTCAGTGCGCCGCCGCCACCACCGAACCGCGGCTTTTTCTTTTCCTTCTTCTCGTCGCGCGCCATGACGCGAGGGATTCTCGCGCGCGGAGAGCGCGCGCCTTGCGTTTCTCCACCTTCTTCGCGCGCGCGGGAGCCGAGCGCGTGTCGAGACGAACGTCGCGCGCGGCGATGAATGAGGCGGCGCTCCGCCTACGCTTTTCGTCTCCTCGAGCGTCTCGCGCGGCGTTATTTACATGTGACGATGACGACGCGTCTTAGCGGCGTAGTATCGACCGAGGACGCGCGAGACGTAATCTAAAGGTTCGTCGGCGCGAGAATCGTCGGAATTGGTGTCGGAATCGGCGCATCGATCGTCGTGATCGTCTTCGGCGCCGTCTTCGGCGCCGAGTCTGCGTCGGAGTTTCGCGTCGAGACGCTCCGCATGGAGCGCGCGTTGCGCGTGTTCCAGCGTTTCGGTGAGTTGCTTGATGGCGGTCTCGCTAGAGACGCACATCTTGCGAAGCGCGGCCGCGCGCGCGTCGCGGAGCGCGCGGACACCGGATTGTGCAGATTCGTATCGACGCACGAGCTCGGCGCGCTCGGCGACGCGACGCGCGTGCGACGCCTCCCATTCCTTTGATCTCGTCTCCGTCTTTTCGCGCCAGTGATCGACGCCACTCTGAAGACGTCGTATGTCTCGAGTGATTTTCGCCATTCTCTTCGCGTCCGCGTCGTCTCTCGCGCGAACGACGTCGTACGCGCGCGCGTCGTCCAACGGTTCGCTCGAATCCTCGCCCGCATCCGCCCCTCCAAAATCGCCTCGTCGCACGCTCGGCGCCGTGACTCGAGCGAGCTCGCGCTCCAACTCCTCAATCTTATGTTCATACATCATCTTCATCGTCGACACGTCCTCACCGTGTTGATTCCGTATCTCCTCTCGTCGATCCTCGAACCTCGCCCGCGCGTCGTCCCGCTCGCGCTCGAACGCAACGCGCGCCTCCTCCGCGCGTCCCAACGTCTCTCGCACCTCGCGCCGCCACCGCTCGTCCACCGCTCGATCTTCACTCTCAAACGCCTCCCGCGTCGCCGCCAACGCGTTTGCCGTCCGCGCCTCCACCGTTCGCCGCGTCTCCCGCTCGCGCGTCTCCGCCTCCGCCAACCGTCTCGCCTGCGCCTCCGCCTCGCGCCTGTGCGCGAGCTCTCCCTCGTCCACCGACGCGTCGAGCGCCTCGAGCGCGCGCTCGCGATCGTCCAAGACGCCATCGTGCGCGCGAGCCTCGCGCGCGATGGCGTCGCGCGTCTCCCGGCGTCGTCGCGCGCGCATCACCTCGCGCCATCGGTGGTGCACCTTGTGTTCGTTCGCGCGCGCGACGTCGACGTGCGCGTCGAACCGCGCGCGCGGGGCGGCGTCGGCGACGGCGCGCGGCGACGCGACGGTGGGCGCGGCCATGGCGCGCGGCGACGCGACGGTGGGCGCGGGACGGCGCGTCGGGAGGCTATAAATAGCGCGCGCGGAGGGTTGACTTTGTGGTTTTTGACTGGCGCGGGAAGGGGAATCGACACGATCACTCTCGCGCGCGCGAGAACCGCGACCGCGCGCGAGAACCGCGCGCATCGATCGCGCGCGAACGCATCCATCGATCCGTCGCGTCGGTCGTCGTGCGCGACGGGAGCCGGCGGCGAGAACGGCGCGAGTGTGCGCGACCGAGACGAGAATTCGAGAGACGCCATGGTGGACGCGACGCGTTTGGACGCGGCGCAGCGCGCGCTCCGCGACCAGCTCGAGGCGCGGATGCGCGCGCTCGATGCGAAATCTCTTGACGCGTCGCGCGCGCTTCGAGCGGCGCGTCGAGAGCGGGAAGACGTCGGCGTGGAGTTGTACGCGTTGCAGGGCGCGGTGGCGAGTCTTCGCGCCGAGTGGGTCGCCGCGGACGAGACGATGCGTCGCGGGAGAGACGCGCGGGTTCTCGCGGAGAGCGACACGCGCGCGAGAGAGGAAGAGGCAAGCGGTGCGTTGCGCGCGTTGGAGGCGGCGACGGCGCGAACGAGGGCGAAGCACGTCGAGTTGGACGCGTCGGCGATGACGCTTCGCGCATGCGGCGAGACGGCGGCGGAGAGAGAGAGCGACGCGGAGGTGATGCGACGCGTCGTCGAGGCGACGTCGAACGCGGTCGATGCGGCGGAGCAGGAGCGCCTCGAGCGCGAGCGTCGAGTGTCGTACGTGAAAGGGTGCGTCGAACGGGCGAAGGTTACGTTGAGCGAAAATTTGGAAGCCGTCGCCGCGTGCGAGCGAGACACGGCAGACATTCGCTCGCGCATCGAGGCGTGTGATCAGAGCATCTTCGACATCGACTCGAACGCGACTGTCGTGCACGCGCGATGGCGTCAGACGCTAAAGGATGTCGGAAAAGAGGACGAGGCGCTGCAGGCGTGCAGATCCGAAATCTGCGAGCTCGACGAGAGGCGCCGTCTTCTCGACATCGAGCTCGAGGAAGTGCGCGCATCCATAAGCCGGGAGCACGCGACGAAAACGGCGTGCGCGGAAACGATACACACTCTGGAGAAGGATATCAAAACCGCCGACGCGCTCATCGTGTCTCTGAGGGCGGCGATTGATGATAAAAAGCTTCAAAGCGACGCCGCGCACGCCGACGCGAGGCGCCACGAAGACCACATTCGCGCGGAAGAGCGTCGAACGCACGAGATAGGGATGGAAATCGAGCGCGTGGACAAGGCATACGTCGCGCACACCCATGCACTTCACGACGTTCAGGAGAATGCTTTGTTGCAGGTGGCGGAGAAAATGACGACGAATAAACTCGCGCAAAAACTCACGCAAGCGATGAAAGATTTCAGCGCCAGGTCGCGATCCATCTCGCATGAGTCAATCGTTGTGCGCCACGAAATCGCACAAACAAAGTTACACACGGTGCGAATTGCGCACCATGAAGAGAGCATTCGAGGCCAGCTCCGTATCGTCGAAACTGGTGTGACGTCGCGGCAGGCCGCGATTGATTTGTGCGAAAGCGAAATCGCGCAAAATATGGAAGAGATTGAGAAATCGACCGTCAAGGTGGACGAGGCGAATAAAGAGTTGGAAAAGATTTATGGAATCTCGCCCGAACATCTCGGGCCACTCGAGGCGGAGATTGCGCACTTGCGCAACGACATTAAAACAAACGAGGCGAATTGCACAAAATTACGTCACGTCTGGTTGCGCGCGCAGTGCACCATTCTGGACCACGGAGAAAAGTCGCGTCAAGCCCTGGAGATCATAGATCGGGTTGAAAAGGAAAACGACGTTTTGCTCAAGAAGCGCGATCGATACCAGCGCAAGTCGTTCAGAGATGCGGATGAATGCCGAGCCATTGAGAAAAACGTCTCGCGGCAGCGGTGCAGATTGAGCGTGCTCGACGAAAAGCTGTCACGAACAGAAGACACAAAGCGTGATAACGCGCTGATGTTACTCACCGCTGAAGATGTGCATGCGTCAGAGATTGACTCGCTCAGTGGCAACAATATTAAACTGCGCGCCGAAATTCACCACAGAGAAGAAGCCGTGCGTTCCGCCTACGCCGACGGGGAGCGTTTCGATAGAGACATCGCTGAAATGGAACGCAGAATACAACACGAGCGACAAGCGCAGATCATGTTGAATCCAACCAAAGGTAACGTTGAGGTGGCCAGCGCGCAGAAAGAGAACGCAAAACTCGCCGTGGTCTTGAGGCGTCTCGAGTCGAGGAGAAACAACGTTGCGGCGCAGGTCGAATCTAGCGTCAAGCGGCGAGAACTCATCGTCGCGAAAGGTGACGCAATCCAAGCAAATATAGAGGCTGACGGCGAGGAGCGACGCGAAGCTGAGATGGTGGCCACGGCGAAACGCGCCCAGAGCGACGTGACTCGCAGATTGAAGGACGTCGCCAAAAGCACAACGGAACTCAAAAGCAGAGTGCTCGATTTAGAAACCGCTCGCGGTGACATCGATGAAACGTACACACAGTTATCAAAGCTGATGGCTGATCTCGTCGAGCGCCGAGAGCGGTTTCGCGTCGGCACCATCACACATTTGCGTGAAAAATATGAACACGCATTGCTCAGCACGAGCAGTCAACAGAAGATTGCGCACGCGCTGAAACGAGTACGCGAGCGCCGAGAATCATCTGGAACCAATGAAGAAGACGCGCACAAATACACGCGCGCCATCGAACGCTTAAAAGAGGTGCGCGGTAGCTTGCTGACGGCGATTCGCGAGGAAATTAATAATCATCCGCATCTCTCCCACGGGCTCAAACGCGCGCGTTCGCTGTTGACGGCTGTGTAGCCGCGCGTCGCCGTCAAAAGTAATTGCAACAATATCTAATCTTACCCATCACCATACCTTCAGACCCCGCGCGTAGGCGCGAACGACGTCGTCGTGAACGCTTCGCGCGGCGCAGATGACGCCACCGCCGCCGGGCGCAAAACGTCTTTTATCTTCGCTCTCCTCGAAACGCAGCGCGTCTCCGAGCGCATCCGTCACGCGCGCGCCAGCCTCTTCGCAGCACAAAACGCCGGCGCCGTGGTCCCACGAGTTGACGAACGCGTCATTTTCTTTCGGGTGCTGAACGAAGACGTGCGCTTCGCCGAGCGCTACTTTAACGTACTTGGCCAACGAACCGCAACACAAACGCGTCACTCGAGTCGGTCGCACGCCGAATTTACCCAGCGGCAAATCCTCAAACGTCTCGTGCGCAGAAATCACGACGCTCAGATCATCGTCCAGCGACGTCGGCTGCGGCGTCTCGAGTCGACGGAAACCGTCCTCATCGAGTCGCCTCGCGAAACATCCCGCGCCTTTTTTCGCCACCAACTCCACGCCGCCGCCCGGCCACTTGGGCGCGATCATCACCGCCGCGTCGAGGCCTACACCCGGCGTCACCCTGGCCAATCCAAACACAAATTGTTGCGTGTTTTCGTCTCCCGACACGAACGCCTTCGTACCGTCTAAAGGATCACACACAAAGTACGGCGCGCCCGCCGGCGGCGCGCGAGACGCCAACGCCGACCGCACATCCTCCACCGACACATCCCCGATGGTCGCCGCGCACGCGCGCACGACGTCCCGCATCACGCTCGCGTCTTCCACCGCCGCCATCGTCTCCTCTCCCACGAACATCGTCGTCGACGTCGCGGCGCGCTCGCGCAGTCGTCTCGCGCACGCCGCCTGCGCGGCGACGTCCGCCGTCGTCGCCACCGTCGCGTCGCGTTTCGTCTCCGCGACGCGCGCGCGGCGACGATGGGACATCGCGACGTCCATCGCCGCGCGCGCCGCGTCCCGCATCGCGCGCACGACGCCGTCGTCGTCGTCGTCGAGCTCGAACGGCGCGGGGACGGTTAGAGCGCGCGCGCGCGTCGGTCGCGCGTACCTCTCACCGCCCGCGCGCGCGCGACGAGGACGCGACTCACGGCGCGCGCGCGCGGCGATCACCGCACAGCGCGCGCGCGTCGACATGCGCGCGCGTCGGTCGATGGCGCGCGCGCGCGATGATGATGTCCCGGTCGATTCAACATCCAACCGCCCAATCGCGTCGTCATCAACATCCGCATATACCAGCGCGCGAACGCCGACGCCGTCCACTCGCGCGCGCACACACCGACGAGCGATGTCTCCCGCGCGTCCTCGCGCGTCGCGCGCGTCGCGGGCGTCCATCTCGACCACTTTCTCGGACGTCATCCTCGCGATCGAGTGGACGTCCCACGTCACGTTCGGTGTCGCCATCGTCGGCGTCGTCACCGTCGTCGTCGCCGCTTCGCTCCGCGTGGCGCCGATCGTCGCGTTCGTGCCGTCGTGTGCGATGTTTTGGCAGTTCGCCGTGCCGAGCGACGCGCTGGGGCGCATGCGCGCGAGAGGGATGACGTCGCGGGACGTCGCGTTGTCGGCGGCGCGCGCGGTGGCGGGCAAAAAAGTGCTCGAGTATGCGTTCGGGGAGTGGGTTTGCGAGTCTCGGGCGAGAGAGGACGACGATCGAGCGACGCGTGCGGAGACGGCGTCGGCGTCGGCGCGAACGGTGACGCGACGAGGATCGACGACGGCGGCGAGACGCGCGAGCCGAGGTCGTCGTCGCGCGTTGCCGCCGGCGGACGCGTGGCCGCATCGACCGATTTTCGTCCGTTCGAGTCCGAGGAGCGAGACGCAGGTGGTGACGGATGGATGGGCGTCGAAGAATGGACCGGTGTTTAAGGCGACGTCGCCGAACGCGCGCGTCAAGGCGATGGACGCGAGCGTGGCGGTGAACACGGAGACGGCGACGAGTTTCGAGACGGAGCTCTTCGTCGGGAAAGTCGTGTGTCGATTCAAGGGTGTGCAGGACCACATGACGCGCACGCCGACGTCGTTTTATCCAAAAAAGAGGTGCACGTTTCAGGTGCTCGTGCAGGGGAGGTTCAAAGAGCGCGTCAAGGTGAACGACATGCTCACGGGGGGCGAGTTTGATCGTCCGTTTGAAAACCGTCCGCCGACGCCGCTGGTGTACGCGGGTCAACAGTTCTTCAAGACGCTCACCCCTGGATTATCTGTGGACATGTTGGCGGACGTGCCGTATTACTACGCCCCGATGGGTTCGACGCTCAGCGTGCTCGCCGCGCACGCGCCCGAGGACGCGCCCGAACCGACGGAGCACATAGAGGAGGACACGCGTCGACTCGGCGGAGCCTTCGCCGAGCGCCCGCGCACCGTCGCCGAGCGATGTCGCATATTCTCCGATCCCACCACCTCCGATCGGTACTACTTCAACACCGAAGACGTGTACACGTTCGATTATTACCAGAGCGTGCTCTTGTTCAACGAATACGTCATGGACATCGGCATCACGCAGCTTCCGCTCGTTCGGTGCATGGCGGGCCAACCGATTAGTTTCTTCGGCAAACTCAGAGACGGGCGATACGCGTACTCGTTCGAGATTTGGCACGAGTGTCTGTTACCCAAGGCTCCCGAACGCACGCCCATCGGCGCGCCGTGGCCGCCGAAGAGAAGAGACGCCGGCGCCGCGTAGGAAAATGTCTCTTTGTTCTCGTTGTTACAATACTCGTCGCGCGCTCACTCCGGTAACCCATACGCGTTGGCGTACGCCATGATTCCACCGCTCACGCTCACGAGATCCTCGTATCCACGCACGGCGAGCGCTTCGCACGCCTTGGCGCTTCGCACGCCCCCCTTACACATCACCACGAGCGTCTTGTCCCGCGGGAGCGTCTCCAACCACTCCCCCGCCGCGCTCAGAGGTTTGAGCTCAAATCTAGGAAGACGCGCCGCGTCCCACTCGTCGCGCTCGCGCACGTCGACGAACATCGTATCGTCGTCGTCCGCCGTCTCGAGCAATTCGCGAAGGGCGCCGGCGTCGATTTCGGTGAAGGAGGGATCGTCGCCCGCGCGCGCGGTGACGTGGCGACGACACGTGGGCGCGTAGGCGGCGACGCGCGGACGCGCGTGCGCGGACGCGCGCGCGAGGGCGGCGAAGGTGGTGGTTCGGATCGTTCGGGCGACGGCGTGCATGGCGCGCGGCGAGGTGTGACGCGACGGGTCGAGTGGATGATGGATGGATCAGTGATCGAGCCGCGAGTGAAATAATCAATGAATGAAAACTACAATCCATTCCTACGGCGGCGGCCTCGTCAGTGATCCTCGGCGGCGCGCGCGTCGATCATGCGCACCCAATTCTTCACGATGGTCAATCCGTCCTCGGTGATGATGCTCTCGGGATGAAACTGCACGCCTTGAATCCACGGGTACTTTTTGTGCCTGACAGCCATGATGGTGTCATCCTCGGTCCACGCCGTCACCTCCAATTCATCCTCCGGAAACCCAACTCGATCGATGACGAGCGAGTGATACCTCGCCGCCTGAAACGGACTGGGTAATCCGTGCAACAACGTCCCCTCGTCGTCGACGACGTGCGTCACCGGCGACGACTTGCCGTGCATGAGCCCCGTCGGCGCGCGCACGATGTTCCCGCCGAACACCTGTCCGATGCACTGATGTCCCATGCACACGCCGAACACGCCGAATTCAGGTCCGAGCTCTCGCACGACGTCGAGCGAGATGCCGGAATCTTCCGGTCGTCCCGGTCCCGGCGACACCATCACCCCGCGCGGGCGCATGGCGCGCACCTCCTCCACCGTCACCTCGTCGTTCTTGTACACGACGTGGTCGCACCCGCAATCGCCGAGGTACTGGGAGAGGTTATACGTGAAACTATCGTAGTTGTCTATGATGACCACCGGTCGAGAGGAGGAGGCGGCGGCGGCGCGAACGGTGCGCGGGCGCGCGCACGTCGTCGAGGAGGCGAACCCTCGAGTGGATGTGGTCGACGTCGTCGTCGTGGACGGCGACGCGCGACGCGCGCGAGGCGCGAGGCGCGCGGACGCGACGGTGGTCATCACGCGCGCTCGATCGGTCGGTCGATCGAACGCACGTCGGCGCGCGTCGATGACTCGCGCGTCGGCGCCCTGTCGACTGCGCTCTATCCGATCGAGCGCGTCACGCCAGCCGCACCGTCGCCCGAAATACGTATACGGAGACTCGTGAAGCCCATGTGTGTCTGAGACGTCGATGAAGTCACGAACATGGGTCATGATCGGTCAATGTGTCCCTTTGAATAATTTATCCCGGCCGTTCAAACGCATCATCGCGACAGACGACGACGCCGATGGATGCCCTCGGGTGGGCGCGCGCGTTCGACGACAGCGACGCCGAGGGCGAGAGCGAGGGCGACGAGAGCGATGTCGACGTCTTCGTCGTCGCCGAGCGCGGCGGCGCGGTGGATGACGACGTCGGCGGCGGTGTCGGGTCTCGCGCGGCGCCCACGCGTGAGAGGCACGACGGCGAGAACGACGCGAGACTCGACGCCGATGGACGACGCGACGGCGGCGCGACGTCGACGACGACGGTGGACGCGCGGGACGGCGCGTCGATGGACGGCGCGAGCGTCGCGAGCGGCGTGCGCGTGGGACGGGTCGGTCCGGAACTGAGAGAGTTGCGCGCGGCGCAGGGCGAGTCGAGAGAGTATTACACCATGGAACACTATAATCGTCTGTACGGCGCGGAGACGGCGTGGAGGCGGACGTCGCGCGGGAGTAAGACGTGGTGTAAGGATGTACACGGACCTGGGTGTCGAGAGTGCACGTCGTGTCACTTTTGTCGACAAAAGACGACGGATGCGAAGACGACGTGTCAGTGCGGATTTTGGAGTCGCGCGCCGGCGGGCGGACGAGGACGAGGGGTGTGGTGTGGATGGTGTCTGGAGATGCGCATGGGGGAGAATTTAGAGGAAGCGCAGGCGGATTCGGAGTGGCGGTGTCCGGTGTGTCGGGATATATGTAACTGCAGCGGGGCGAATTGTTTGCGCGCACAGAGGAATTTGTTTCCCACACAACAGTTGACGGCGGAGGCGTTGAATTACGGATGGCCGTCGGTGGCGCATTACTTGATCACGACAGCGATCGTGAGCGGTAAGGACGCGCCGCCGATGTTGGATTTACCGGCGGCGTTCACGGAGCGCCGACGACGACAGAGAGATCCGAACGCGTCTCGCGAGGGCAGCGGAGGACGCGGCACGATACCAGGAATGTTCGGCGCGCAGGCGCAAAAGGAAGCGCGAGCGGTCGCGTTACGCGCCAAAGTGGCGGCGAACGTTCGAGCGGCGTTCGGCGATCTCGCGGGGCGAGACGATGACGCGGACGACGAGGATGGTGGCGACGACGAAGCGGCGTGCGCGTCGGCGGGCGCGAATCGCGTCGAAGGCGCGCGCGCGCCTCGGTCTTCCAGAGGAAGGGAAAGATCGAGAGCTCGCCGCGCGCGTGGACTCACGGACGATAACGATAGTTCAGACGGGTCTGAACTCGATTCATCGGACGGTGAGAGTGACGTCGAGGCGCCCGTACCATCCGCGATTCCGCGCGCCGGCGACGCCGTGTATTTACGAGACGAAGAAGCGCGCGCGACGTCGGCTGAGACCGTGGGACAGGCGCGCGCGCGTGATTCAGACGGTGCGCACCACACGAAACAAAAGCGCGCGAGGACTAATTACGGCGTCTCTGCGCGCGAACGTTCGGATGGGGAATGGCGGTCGGATGACGACGCCGTTGAAGTCGATGCGCCGGCGAGACAATGGAGCGTGGCGGAAATAGCGTGCGATGACGATCGAGGCACGAGTGGAAGCGTCGCTCGCGCGCCCGCGCGTCCGCGCACCGTGACGACCACCACGGAGTACGGAGAGACGGTGGTATTACAAGAGGGTGAAACGGAGGCTCCCACGAGACGTCGCCGAAGACGCCGAAGACGCGTGCCGAGACCGGGAACCGACGAAGAGTTTACGACGGTGAATCCAGACGTGATTGAAGCGGCACAAAGTCGAGCTGTGCACGCGTCGGCGCAGGAAGAAGACGAAGAGTCTCGCGCGGCTCAGGGAGAGGGTCCGTGCGCTGCGATTTTACGTGAAATGCGTGGAGACGCGAAGGACGAGCACGCCATCAGAGACGCGCTCGTGCGCTCAAACGAAGCCCTGCGCACCGCGATGGTGTTGACGGACGCGCAAATCACGGTCGATGAGAGTGAACTTCGCGCGTTTTGTTCACTCGTGGTGCGTATCGCTCGCGTGGGACCGAAAACGCCCTTGGGATTACAAGTGATTTCCGACGCAAGAGAGACGCTCGCCGACGCGGAGACGTTTTCTCTGCACAGCAGCACCGGACGCGCCGTCGTGCTGAGAGCGTTGATTCGATGCACCGATCACGCGGCTTATCAGAACGTACACGTGCGCGAGTCTTTGATTCAATTACTCACGCTCATGGCCACGCTCGGTCAGGAGTACTGCTTAATTCGAGACAACGTGCAATCAAAACAAGGCGAGGCGGTCAGTCCTCTGCCGCCGCACATCCAAGCCGCCATTGATGAGATACACGTGAACGATGCTGAGAATGAAGTCACTACGACGTTGAAGGAGGATGAAGTCGCGATGCTGTTGCTCGAACGCCTCGAGGCTGCGCACGTCCTCCTCTACGCGACCATGGCTGCGCTTCGCAGGTCGATCAGAGGGCCTCCGCTCGCCGGCAGGGAAGAACTGTTCTGTCCAACGCTCGCCGCGTTCATCGACCCGGCGTTCGCGTTCAAAGCCAAGCTCAGGAAACAAGCGTTACGTCTGATCGCGGCCGGTGTCACCGCCGCCACTCGCGATTGGGGTAATCCGAAATCGCCCGAAATCGTCGCTCTGGCGACGAACGCGAGCGAGTACATCTGGCCAAAGCTTTCCGACTTGCTCGCCGTGGACATTCCCGGTCGAGCGAGCAGCATGGGTGAAGACGCCGTCCGATTAGGCGCGTCCGGCGTCACTCGAGCCGTCATAGAGGGATCGGCTCGTCTCATCGGTCTGCTGCTTCGCTCCGGCGTCTGGGCGTGGGGCCAAGCGGAAACCGCCATACTGGCGCCGCACACCGCGGCGACGTTCTGGCGCGTCGCGATGGCTCCCCAACGCGCGCTCGCGATGCGTCTGTATTCGCGTCTCATCGACATTTCGCCCATTTACTACGGTGGGATCGGCGCGCCTCTGTTGAAGCTGTGGGCGCGGGCGACCATGGATCCGGCGGCGGGCGAATCCGCCACGGGTATGAATCGCGCGAGAGCTCGAATCGCGCGTGCCGCCAAACGGCACCCCGTGCTGTTCGCTGCGTTTCCGAATTCGCTTTCCCTCGAAGGATGCGACAGTCCAGAGCCCGTCTCAATCGAGCGTCGCGCGCGATGGGTGGCTGAGGTCATACATCAAGCGGCGACGACAGCGGTGTCGCCGCGAGCGCGATTATCCGCCGTCGCCGCGTGCAACGCGTTGTTCGAGGTTTCGTGCTGGAACCAGAGCTTGGCGCTCACGAGCGGGTCATCCACTCGCAGCGCCTATCTCGCCGCGAACGCCCTCGTGTTTTCCACGGCGGCGTCGCGTTTACACGCCGCGCTCTTGACGCCTCCTCCGCCCAAGCTCTTCCGCGTGGTGCAACACGTATTGGAGATGTGCGCGCAGAAGAGCGCGAGAGAATCCCCCACGCGCCCGGAGACGCTCTCCAACACCGCCTTGGCGATCGCGTCGCAATTCGACGCGACCGACCCGTCGACGATCACCGCCTTGGTCGCCGTCTTACACGAGGCTTTCGAGAGACCACACGCGAGCGACACCGAAGCCGTCGTCGCCGCCGTCTGGGCGGCGCTCGACGCCGACGATTCTTTACACCAGAGCGTGGGCATTCCGAGCGAAAAACTCATCGCGACGAAGCGTTTCATCATCACCGCGTGCGCCAAGCGCGCCATCGAGCGTTCGCGATACGTCACGGCGAGTCGAAGTGGAACGCACGCGGTGGAGGGATGGGCGCTCGCGTTGCGCGCGTTGGCGGAGACGAGCGCGAGCGTCGATTGGCTCGACGAACTCGCCCCGTCGATTCTCGACGCGATGCAACCTCCCGCGGTGGCGATCGGTAAAGCCGCCGCGCCGCCGCCGATTTCCACGTCGCATCCGATGATTCGCACGAGACTGTACGATCTCTTAGCCTCGGCGGTGACGCGCCATCCTCGGCTGGCGGAAACCGTCGACGGAGACGAGGGCGACGAACGCGCCGACGAGCGGAGCGTTTTTTTCATCGCCGTCTCGCGAGCCGCGATCGGTGAGATCGCGTACTTTCTCGGCGGCGCCGACGATTGCAAGGGATACGCGCCTCTGCGCGAGGCAGATCGAAACGCCGCCGGTCGACGTTTACGAAGCGTCTCTCGCGCCGCCGCCGGTCCGTCGAGAGTCGTCGAAGAGGTGTATCGTTCGTACAAACCGCCCAAGGAGACAATCGACGTCTCGAATGCAGCCGACGTCGACGTGTCGATGTTAACGGGCGCGGCGATCGCCGCGCTCAGATTCATATCGGCGTTCGCGTCCGCGACGCCGGCGGCGAGACGCATGGTGAAGACGTACGTCTTGTCGCCGATTAAAGCCGCCATGAGACGCAAGGAATCTCGCGAGCGTCGCGCGCTCGTCGCGCACGTGAACGATCTCTGGGCCAAGGTTGGATTGATCCAGAGCGATGATAAGGAAAACGCCGCACCGTCGGTACCATCGTCGTCGACCGGGACGCGGTCGTTCCCAACGCGACCGTGGCCCGCGGGCGCGGCGGAGCCGAACGCGTTCGCGTCCGTCGCGAAGAAACCAGACGGGTCGACGGTGAACGTCGTCGGTCAGCTCGTCAAGCGCGCGCCGGCGAAAGGCGTGGACATCAAGGAGAATCCAAAGACTGGGAAAAGGTTTGACATGCTGTTCGTGACGCTCGGTGATCACGCCGGCGATGAGATGCGCGTGCAGTTGATCGGCGCGAGCGCCAAGGCGTGCGCGCGTGCGCTCGACGCGCCGGACGTTCCGAGCGACGTCGCTCTGGGCTTCATCGGACTGAAAACGAAAGGCGCGACGGTGTGGGATCCGAAAGAAACGGCCGAGCTCGTGCTCAACCCGTCGTTTTAGATTGTAGCGCAGCTCGCGAATGTATTTCAAGGCGCGAGGCTAAACGTAGACGAAAAAAAAATCTAGACGACGCGACGCCCTTCGTCTCGTCCTCTGGAAGCGCTCTAATCGAATCGCGATCGCGATCGCGATCGCGCGCGAGATGAATGTCATGTGAAACGGTTCGCACGTCATCACGTTTCCTCGAACACGTCCGTCTTACACGTCGGACACGTCTTATTCTCCTTGAACCAAGGCTCGACGCACTCGCGATGGTACACGTGTTTACACCTCGGCAATCGACACGCGTCCTCCTCCAAATCAAACTCCATGCAACACACCGCGCACGTCGTCCCCTCGACCCTCGAATCGATCTTTATCCCCGGCAACGACGCCGTCTGCGCGTCCGTCAATCCACACACCACCTTGCCCACCTGTTCGCCGAGGTCGCACAGTTCCTCGTACGTCATCGCGTCCGTGTCCAATCCCTCCGCCTCGGAATCGTCCCCAGCCTCGGGATCGATCCCAGCCATGGCGAGCATTCGATTTCTATACTCTCGCTCCTCTTCCTCTTGCAACTGTCTCGCCAACGCGAGCGATTCGTCCTCCTCCTCCTCCGCGAGAGTCGCGTCGTCGGCGTCTCGGTCCGCCGCCGCCTCGCCGTCGAATTGCATCAAAAAGTACGCGCGCTCTTGTTCCTGTAACAATCGCGCGAACGACGCCGATTCATCCTACGCGCGAGAACAAAGAAAACATCGTCAATCGTTCGTTCGCGGTCGCGCGTCGACTCGCGCGTCGCGTCGCGCGTCGTCGACGACGAATTCAGTCGAGGGGAACAACCGTCGGTCGGTCGGTATGTCGATTTTCCCGAGACGCGTCCGTCGCCGTCGTCTCGTCGTCTCGCGCGGTGGACGGCGGCGTCGCGCACCTCTTGTCGCGATATCCCGCCCGGCGCGCGTCTCGCCGCGTCCTGCGCCTCGATGGCGCGAAGCGCGCGCGCCGACGAGGATTCCGTCAACGGTGACGACTTGCTCGCAAAGTCTCGGTGTCCGCGCGTGGGCGTCGACCGACCCGAGTTGCTCAGCGAGCGATCGTTCTCGACGTCGTTCATCTCGCTCGCGCGCGCGCGCGGTCGGACGGACGAGCGACACCACGCGCGCGTCGGTGTCTGTCGACGAGGAGATTCCCAGTGCGTGCGCGGCGTCAATCATCGTCGCGCCGCGCGACTCGCGTGAGCGACCGTCGACGCGCGTCGACCGCCTCGGCGTCGCCTCGAACGATGGAGGATGATCTCATCGTCGCGCGACCGGCGTACGCGCCCGCGTACGTGGAGGCGGTGGCGCGCGCGCGGGCGTTGATGTCCGAGCTCGAGAGGGACGACGGCGAACCGTCGACGAGCGGCGCGACGTGGACGTGGCGCGAGGGCGCGGCCGCGGCCGCCGCCGTCGTCGATGGGTGCGGCGCGCATTACACCGCGTGGTGGTTCCGATGGACGTGCGTTCGAGGGATGGTGCGCGAGGCGACGACGGTGGAGGCGCGCTCGGAGATTTTGGGCGCAGAGCTCGACTTCGTCGAACGCGAGACGACGCGAAACGCCAAGAATTATCAGGTTTGGAATCACGCGAGATCGATCCTGAGCGCGGCGCTGGAGAATGGGTGTTTCGAGGCGGTGCGCGCGCGCGCGTACGAGCACGTGGAACGCGCGCTGGAGGAGGACGCGAAGAACATACACGCGTGGTCGCATCGAGCGTGGTTGACGCGCGCGACGGATTCGTGGAGCGATGAGTGTGCGTACACGCGTCGGTTATTGGAGGATGATCGAATGAATAACAGCGCGTGGAACGCGAGGTTTCACGCGACGACGCGGCTGCTCGAGGGAGGGGACGTGGGCGTGTTGGAACGAGAGACGGAGTTCGCGCTCGAGCGTCTGCGGTTCGACGACGCCAACGAGAGCGCGTGGAATTATCTTCGAGGTCTGTGCGATCTCGCGGAGACGCGCGAGGTGGACGAAGACGTCGCACGTCGCGTCGTGCGCGCCGCGGTGGACGCTGCGCGCGAGTGCGTGCGAGATCCCGCCGGCGTCGCCGCCGCGCCGTCTCGACACGCCGCGCTCTTCGTCGCCGACAGGCTCGCGTTCGCCGCCGCGAGAGACGCCGACGCGTCCATCGCCGCCGACGCCGAACGCATGTTTCATAGACTAGTCTCCCTCGATCCCGTTCGAGGAAATTATTACCGCGCGCGCGTCGATCGTCTTCGCGCCGCGCTCGCGTTGTGACGTCTTCGTCTTCGTCTTCGTCCCCGCACACGCCGCCTCTCCGTCGCCGCCATGTCGACGCGCTCGGTGCGCGAATTTCTCGACAACGCCGGGCTCGGTGAGTACGCGCCCAGATTCATCGAACAGGGCGTCGACACCGTGGAAGACTTGCGGTACGAGCGGGATTTGGATTCGCTCATCGAAGACGTCGGTCTCGAGGATGCGCACGTGACGACGTTTCGTGAGGCGTTAACGCGCGCGTTGGCGAGCAAAGACGCGGGAAAGGAGACGCAGAAAGCGGCCGCGGTGGTGGAACCGACGAAGGATGATCTGGCGAGGGCGGTGGCGGCGTCCGTGGCGGCGTCCAAGGCGAGACAGCGATGCGGCGACGAGGCGGAGACGTCGGGCGTCGGCGCCGGGTTCGTGCGCATGTCCGGGGCGAAGACGAGCGATTACGCCCCGAAATTAGCGCTGGACGGCGCCGTGCGAGAGGACGTGAACGCGCGAATGGGCTTGGCGACCGAGAGGGAGATCGAGGACATTCTTCGGCGGCACGCGGAGAAGGATTTTTTGTCCCTGTTAAACCTGCGAGAGGTGCCGATCGATTCCATGGGGAGGGTGGAGTGGGCCGGACACGAGGCGATGAAATCCAACGAGATCGCCATGCGGTGTAAGCTGTTGACGCTGCGATTAGATTCGAGTAGGAACTCGCATCCGCGAGCGCCGTTGGCGAGGCGCGCCGTGGAAAACGTGTTGGATTTGATGAGTCATAAAGAGACGAGACGGGAGTTTTTGACGCTCGCGGTGCGTCGAAAAGTGGACGAGCTGCGCGCCGAGGGTAAGATTCAGGGCGGAGGGCACGTCTCGTTCACGGGTGTGCACTACGGATCGGGCGCGGCGGCGACGCGGCTCGCCGAGGAGAATTACGTCTCAAAAGACATGATGAATGAAATGCCCACGTACGACGATTCCATTCACGCGGACGCCGCGGACCCGACGGTAGGTGACGCGTCGGCATCGCGCGCCGAGTCGAAGAAGAAGTCTGCACCGAAAGTGGATGTGTCTAGTATTCGAGCCAAGCTCGCGAGTAAGAGTAAAAAACCGAGATTCATGTGACGCTCGCAAACGCGACGAATCGGCTACGATAGTAATGATACATATCTAAATCTAAGAAATCTAAGCTCAGAGCACGCTCGAGAACCGCTCGGCGATCCAACGACGCGCTTGATAGACATCCTCGACGCATAACTCATGACCCAGACGCTCGCGCAAGACGACGTCTCCGCCCGTGAGTCGACCCGCCTCGAACGACCACTCGCGCGGAACCATCGGATCCGAGCCACCGGCTAATATCAACGTCCTCGGTTTCAAATCCGCAAACTCGCGCGATCGATCCGGCAGATACCCGCGCACCACGAGCACACCCCCGACGTCGCTCAGTTCGCTCTTCGCGCACGCCAACGCCAGGCACGCCCCCTGCGAAAACCCTCCGACAACGACGTTCGCGCGACTCTCGATCCCGTACCGCTCGCACGCGTCGTCCACCACTTGCACCACTCTCTCCACCGACTCCTCTATCCCATCACACGTCCAATCGCGCGCATCCGGCCGTCGCGTGCGCAGGCGCGGCTTGAACCACGCGCGCACGCCGCCCGCCGACGGCGCGTCCGGGCACACCACCGCGCACTTCTTCCCGCTCGCCGCGACGACGACGTCGCAAAACTCTCGCCACGACTCCCCGTCGACGTCACCGTACCCGTGAAACCACACGAACACGTGCTCGACGCGTCCGCTCGCCGACGCCTCCGCCGTCCCCCCCGCCCACCCCCACCCTCGTCGACTCGACGCCACCTCCGCGCGCCCGCGCGCGGCGTCGACGGATTTGAACGCCTCCACAGCGCTCGCGACGCGTCGATTCACGCGTCGCACGACGCGCTCGACGCGCGCGACGTCCGCCACCGTCGCGGCCTCGGTCGTTACGAGCTCCCGAATCGTCGTCGTCGACGCCTCGCGCGCGACGAGCGTCGACGCGCCGACCGCGCGTCGAAACGCGCGCGAGACGACACGCGCGCGCATGTTCCACCGTCTCGCGTCGACGACGACGCGCGGCGACGAGGAGTGACGCGCGCATCCTCATCATCTCGACCGCAGTCTTCGCCTCGTCGTCATTCAGCATGGCGGACGCGCAGGCGCGAAAGGTGCGCGAGACGCCTCTCGAGCCGACGCGACGCGATCGATAGAACCGCATCCCATCGCGTTTACGTCTCGCAAACCGCGGCCGCGTCGCGACGCGTCTCGCGAGACGACGGATCTTTTCAAACGCCTCGAGCTGTCGTTCCCCCGATGACGACGCGCGACGCGTCGACGACGTCGACGACGCCGAGACGCCTCGAGCGACTGACCGAACGCGCGCGCGATTCTTTGTTCCACATCGACCAGGCGTCCGACGCGGCGCGCGATTGGGCGGCGAAGAGAAAAGAAGCGATCGATCGCGCCAAGCACCGCCGGGCGCGTCGCGACGACGACGCGGCGACCGAGGCGAGACGCGCGGCGGCGGAGGAAGAGGCGCGACGATTGCGACGACGGGTGAAAGCGGCGGAGAACGCGGCGAATGAGAGACGAGCGAAGGCGGAGGCGGAGGCTTTGGCGGCGAAGATACGGCGAGACGTAGAGAAGGAGTTGGCGGCGGAGCGGGCGCGGGGCGCGCGAGACGCCGAGCGGGCGTGCGCGGAGGCGCGCGCGGAGGCGGCGACGGCGACGTACGTCAAGGTGGTGCCGGATGGGACGGTGGTGACGTTGAGTGGTGACGTTGATTTGGCGCCGGAACCGGCGCGAACGCGCGTCGTGCCGACGGCGACGCCGAGAAAATCGCCGACGAAGGAGACGAAGACGGGCGAAGACGCGCCGGAACCGTCAAAGAGTCGAGCGCCGAGACCGACGCCGAGAGGGACGAAAGGGACGTGGACGGCGCCGAACGCCAAGGAGACGAGTGTGAGTGCGAAACGCGCGCCGCTCGCGGCGAATCGCTCCACCTCCGTGGCCAAGGTTAAGGAAAACACGCCGAGCGTCGGCGCGGAGAGACGGGCACAGAAGACGTCGACGTCGCGTCCGATCGGAGGCGCGAGCAAACCGTCGTCGTCGTCATCTTCTGTCGTCGTCGCGAAAAAGCGACCGACGGGTCTCAGCGAAGATAAAGTGCATCGCCAAATGTTTGACAAGCGAGAGAGTCGACGCATGAATCGCGCGCCGTTCGCGGCGTCCGTCAAGCGCTGGAGAAACAAGCATCTCTCGAAGGATGCCCCGACGCACGCGAATGCGAACGCGGACGCGGACGCGACGCGCGAGACGTCGACGTCGGGTTCCATCAACATTTTCGCCAGGAAGCGTCCACTGTTCGAACCCGAAAAGAAGCGCGGTGAATTCGACGTCGTCAGCATCGAAAACGGCGTCACGGCTGTCGTGCACAATTGTCAAATGCACGCGGATTTGAAGCGAATGTTCGTCAAGCACTGCGCGTACACACTCTCCGGCGGAGTGTTCGACGAAACCGCCCAAGAGCACGACGTGTACGCGCGAAGCGCGGCGCCGCTCGTCAAGGGAACGCTCGAGGGCGGCGTCGGCGCGCTCTTCATGTACGGCCAAACGGGAAGCGGAAAGACGCACACGATGGAAAACATCGAAAAGCACGCCATCGACGCGCTCTTCCTCGGCGAGGGCGGGAGAGGCGCCGCCTCCATCAAGGTGTCGTACTTCGAAATCGCGGGTAAAACGTGCGTCGATTTACTCCAACCCGGGCGCGTGGAGATTCGATTGAAAGAGTTGTTTGAGGAACAGGGCGACGCGTTGACGGGACAGATGGAGGTGGAGCTCATGGGCGCCGAGGAACCGACGGTGGAGAACGCGGTCGATCTGAAAAAAGTGATCGATCAAGGGAAATCTCGCCGTCAGACGAGCGCGACGCAGTGTAACGCGTCATCCTCTCGTTCGCACGCGGTGATGCGACTGACGGTGACGAATGTCGACGGCGTCGTCGGGAGATTGACGTTGGTCGATTGCGCGGGAAGCGAGCGTAAAGAAGACAACACGCATCACAACGAGAAACAACGAAAAGAGACGGCGGAGATCAACGCGAGCTTGTACGCCCTGAAGGAGTGCGTTCGATTCAGACGGTTGAAATTCTCCGGTTCCGGCAAGTCAAACGTACACGTACCGTATCGCAACAGTCCGCTCACGCGCGTCTTGGCCGAGTGCTTCGTTCGTGAAGACGCGGGCGTCGCGGTGATAGGCACCGTGTCTCCCGCCGCCATCGACACGGAACATTCGATCGCAACGTTGAAAACCATCAACGCCATCGGTGGAAACGACGATAACGAGGGATACGCCGAGGAAAAGGAGGACGTCGCCGCGACGCTTCGCGTCAACGCCAAAACGGGCGAGGTGACGGAGGAAGCGGCGGAACGTCTCGTCGCGCCCGTGAAGTGGAGTCACGACGAAGTGCGTCATTGGCTCTCCACGACGGCTCGAGGTGCGTTTAAAAAGGTCAAGGTAGCGTCCACGCTTACCGGAAGTCAATTCGTTCGCATGTCGCCACTCGTGTTGAAAAACATGTGCGGCGGCGACGACGCCCTCGCGCAAAAGTTGCACACGTGTCTTCGCGCCGAGGTGACGCGGTGCTCGGTGACGCAGCGCTAGATTAGATGTACCCCGGCTCGCACGCATTGATTGAAACATCACCCACAACGCTTCGTTCGTAAAATTAACTACAGTAGAGTGTTTGAAGATTACACGCGCACGTTTTCTTTTTTCCTAGTCGATTCGTCTCGTCCACGCCGTCACTTCTTGTACGCCTCCACGCGCTTGATTTCAATCTCAAACGGTCCCGGCGCGTACCCTTGATTCTTCTCCTCCATACCGTACGCAAACTTGGACAGCATAAACTGAAACGCGATGATTGTACCGCCATTCGTTCGTCTGTACTCGGCGTCGTTCGGCGCCACAGCGCGTCCGCGCTTCACCGGCACGAAATCCTTAAACGCCAGTCGCACCTCTCCCAATTCATCTTTCGGACACACAAACGTCTGATGAAACGCGACGTTAAAGCTATCGTCCGTATCGTACAAAATCGCCTTGTACGTCTTCCCATCGCCTCGACACGTCACCTTGACGCCGTCGAAGGCGCTCAAATCGAGCGGCGTCGCGAAATCTCGACACTTGACGCTCGCGAATCCACCTCGCACGTCCTCCGTCGTCCCCGCCAATCTCGCGAATCCATCTCGCGTCTTTACCACCGTCGCATCGCTCGCCCCACCCATGACGACGTCGTTGAGCGCGTTAAACGACGTCTCGAACGCGGCGTCGCCCATCGACTCGAAATCAAAAACCACCACCGACCCATCGTCATCAACACCAACATCTCCCCCGATGCGCACGCGCGGCGTCTCGATCGTCGGTTTCGCGCGCCACGGCATCGCGCGCGCAAACATCCCACCCGGTCCGTCAAAGTACTCCATCTCTCGTCGCGCCTCGTTCACCTCGCGAGGAAGGATGACGCGCCACAGAGCGTCGAATGGATCATCACGACTCGTCGCGTTCGCGCGCGTCGCGCGTCGTCGTCCTCGCCCCAGTCGTCGCTCGCGCGTCGTCGCGTCGCATCCCGCGCGCGTCTCGCGCGTCCCGCGCGCACCGAGCGCGCGCATCGCGTCGATGAGTGAGGGACACGGTGTGGGGGGAACCGACACGATTCGTCACTTTTCGGCGCATCATCACCATGCTCGATCGACGCGCGGCGGTGCGACGCGCCATCGCGCTCACGGCGCGAGAGACGACGCGATCGGAACGCGAGGTACCCGTCGTGTCGTCGAAGAGCGGCGGCGGCGTGCGCGTGGCGACGCCGATCGCGGCGGTGGGCGCGCGACGACCGACGGGGGAACTGCGATCGCCGTTGGCGGTGTTGGACGATGGGAACTCGCCGCGCGGTGGTGCGCACGGTGCGGGGAAGCGCGCGAGCGACGGTGGTGGTGGTAGTGGTGTCGACGCGCGCGCGGTGGGGGGGCGCGGGGGGGCGAAACCGGGGGTGGGGACGAAACCGAGGTCGAGATTGTCGAGGTCGAGGAGCGCGAGCGACGAGGCGGCGTTCGCGCCCGTGTTGAGCTTTGATGAGATTTTACGCGAGATCGGCGCGAGCGACGCGCTGAACGCGATGCAGAAGAAGACATTGGAGAGTGTGTACGAGGAGTCGCTCGAGGCTCGCTCGCTGCGCGTGGTTTTGGAAAACGTGAAGGATTCAGAGTTGGAGTTGGCGCACGAAGAGGCGAAGAGACGAGACGCGTGGGCCAAGTCTTTGGAGTCGACTATCGAGTCGAAGTGGGAGCAAAGGGTGAAAGAGGTGGAGAAGGAAAACGCTGATCTTCGTCTCGAGGCGCACAGACGCGAGATGTCGCACGCGGCGACGCAAGAAGAGCTCAAGCGCGTATCGCGGCTCGCGCGCGAGGCGCCGACGGCTCCGACGAAACCCGCGTTGGTGGACGCCACCGTGCAAGCGACGGACCACGCCGCGATGCTCGCGCATCGCGAAGAGATCGCCGCGCTGAACAAAAAACTTCAGGCTGCCGAGATGCGCGCGGAGCAAGAGGCACGACAACACGAGCTCGAGTTTAACGCGTTGAACGATGAGCTCGCGGCGGTGAAGGAAACCTCTGTTCGTCGGTTACAGCAGGAACTCGTGGAAGCGAAGGATCGGGCGGCATTTTATGAGAGATGCTCAAACACCGCGGACGAAAGAGCAAACAACGCCGAGGCCACAGCGCATGCCCTTCGTGAAGAGTTTTTAATCGTCGAAGGGGAAGCAAAGAGCTTCAAGTCGCAAATGGTTCAAAACGCGAAGAGCGCCGTAGAGGAAAAAGAGTCCATCATGTGCGCTCTGGCTGCCGCGCAAGCTCGAGCAAGTGAGGCCGAAAACGCACCGTTTGCACAGAAAATGAGTCTGCAGGACGTCTTCAATCCGAGTGAAATCAGTTGCAAATGTGGAAGCGTGGAAACGGCGCAACGCCTGAGCGCGGCGCTCGCGGATTCGACGTCTCGTAACACCGAGCTGCAGTCAAAAATAGCGCAGTTGCAAGAAAAATTGAGTGCGCGACTGGACGGTGCGAGCACGAGCTTTGAAGGCGTCGAAAAGCTCGAAAAACGAGCGCTGGCTGCGGAACGGCGTTTGGAAGTCGCTCGAACGGCGATGTCGCGCTACGTGACCGAGAGCCAAAAGTGCTCTCCGGCGCCCGTGGTGCACTCGACCATCGACGACTTGACTCCGTTGAAGCACGCTGTCGAGCGTTGGAAAGACTACTCCGACGCACATCCCAGTGAAGACGCGAGACGGAACGACAACGTGGACGGCGAAAGCGCAGAGTCGTCTGATTCCGAGGACGAATTTGATTCGCCAGGAAACCACCGCGGCGTCTTACCCACGCCGAGATTACGCGCTCGCGTCGCGATTCGACTCGCACACGGTCCGGCGCATAAAATTCCCCACGGTGGCGCGTACAAATCCACCACCGACGAGGAGCTTCGCCGCCGCGCCAAGGTGATGGGACTCAGCACGTCTCCGTTTTCACGACACTGATTCCACACGTGTAACACTACGTAAGATATTCTCACAACCTATTGACTACATACTTTTTCTCTACGCCGAATGATCAGTACTCCGTCGGAGGCCGAGGTCCGAACGCGAACAACGCGACAGCCGACAGCGTCAAGACGAAGCCGCCCACGACGAAACTCAACTGATTGGTCGTCGCATCCAGCGCGCGGTCGATGCGCTCGCCCATGCCGTACTTGCCGCCGTCCAAGCCAGCGCGCGACGACATCGACGCGCCGCCGGATCGTCGCGTCTCAGAGTCCTCCGTCGAGGCGTCGTCGTCGTCATCGCCGGAGGCGCGCGCGGTGACGTGTCGAAAATGCGCTCGAGCGTTCGTGACTGCGCGACGACGCACGTGCGGGGACGACGGGCGAGACGTCGCCTGAAGTGCGCGCGTCGCGTGAATCGCGTGCATTCGGTGGATGCGCAGAGCCGAGCTGCGCGTCGACGAGTCGAGCTCTGACGCGGATGGTCGGTTGTCTTCGTCGGTCCGTTTGGATTCTGCGAGTCTTCCAAGTTTCAGATACATGTAATGTTTACAATTTCGAAAAATGTCATCCTCGATGATTTTGTTTACTCCGCACCGCTCGAAACCGGGGCCACGGTGGCTGCGTGTTCCGCGTCGAAGAGCGACACTTGTTTACCAGTCGGCGTGGTGGCAGCCTTTTGGCCGTTGCGCCCGCGCACGATCGGTGCGCGAGCGACGCGTTCATCCGCCTCTAGTTTCGCGTGTCTTAGAATGTAGACTTCGTCAGAAACGTCTTCGTCTGAAGACTCATCGTCCGTGAGTATCTGAGGAGGCGAAGCGAAAGTACTGGCTTGTCGCACCTTTGGCGTGGTGATGGTCTCGTGTATGGCCCGTTCGACATATTTCGCGGGGCCTTGGGCCGAGATGACGTTGTTGATGTCGTACGCATCGATGGTTCTATTGTTGAGCTTTTTCCCAGAGCCTCTCGGTGTTTTCTCTCCGTGTTTCTCCCCCTTCAGCTTGGGCGTGGGCGTCTTGAACTTGCCGTCCAGCATTTTCTGCGACAGTTTTGGCGCCGTCTGATTCAATCGCTCCTTCAACGACGCGACACGTTTCTGAGCGGCGTCTATTTGCTCGTAAAGGGCAGTGGTGGAAATGTCGCTGTCCGAATTCGTCTCTTTCGGTTCGATGCCCTCCATGACTTTGCACTTCTTCTCGGACGACTTAGGTTTGGCACGGTCGCCGAGTTCCTTTGTAGACCCCGCACCCTTTGAACCACTCAGTTGAGCGGTCGTCGAGGCAATTCCGTGACCATCATTTTCCGAAGTCTTCCTCTTCTTCGCGTCGGATGGAGCGTCGCGTCTCGGGTCCCTAATCGCCGCGAACATTGGATGTCCGAGCACCACCGGAACGAGAGATGACGACGAAACATCAATCTTCGTGCGAACGAACGTCCCATCGGTGCCGTCGTTGATGTACTTTGCGCCTTCTTTTACCTCATTGTTCGATTCGCCCCCTTCAGAAGCCGCCATGACTCGCAGACGCGCCTCGTATCGCTCAACGTGCCTGTCGATCTCGCGCAGGCGCAATTCAATCCACGAACACTGCCACTCTAAGTTCCGTCTCTTGCTTCTCCAAGCCACCCCCACGCCTAATCCCGTGCCGTGCGTCTTCATCGTGTCTGCTCCGTTCCCCATGTTGGCCGCGGAGTCATCGTTCGCGCGCGTCGCCTCTCGTCCCGAATTGGCGCGCCTCCCCCCGTCGCGATCGGAATCACCCCCGACGTCGCGATTGATCCGCGCGAGTTCCGCCACTGGTCGCGCATCGTCTACGGTCTCCTCACCACCGCTGCTTCGATCGCTCCCCCCGCGCGCGTCTCGCGCGTCTCGCGCGACGCGAGCGACGGAATCCTCGCGCCCCACGGCGGCGGCGAAATCCACCTCGCGCTCGTCGTCAGTGTCGCCGTAGTCGCTCCAGTCATCCACCCCACCCGCGACGATGTCTTGCCACGGCATCGCGCGCGTCTCTAGCGACGCGCGACGACGACGGACGCGACGCGTCGGGTTCTGTGGAAAGTGTCGCGCGCGTCTCGACGAGCACGCCGTCTGACCCGGCGCGCAACGGAGGAGGACGGTGGCGCGGCGTTCGATGCATCGAGAGTGTGATTAATTACATGAAGCTGTGCAATAAGCACGTTCATTCACCGACGCCGACGTAACTGAAACGAATCTTCAAATCGGGATTGCCCTTGTTGTAGAGCTTGACCTTGCGTCGTTTCGTGTCGGCGGGTTTCGCTGCGAGCGGAAGACCGAATAATCCCGGTCGGATGGACTCCTTCTCCATGAAGGACCAGCATCGAGTGGACATTTTCTTCTCTTTTTGTTTGTAGTGACGAAGCTCGAGCATGACGGCGGACCCTTCGGGCCACTCTTGCGGAACCGAGTTCAACGTCACGCCTCCGCGCACGCGCATGACGCCGTCTGGAGCGGTTTCGACGCCGATGGGGGTGTTTTGAGACGGTTCTATCGGCGTGCCCTCACCGTCGACGAGCGTGACGGTGAAATGCGTCGATTCCATTCTGCCGGCCTCCTTGATGTTGGCGACGGACTCTATGAAAATACGCAGACGGTCGCCGTTGACGCCCGGCGCGTCCGCCGCCGCCGTCGCGCTCTCCGACGCGTCTCGTTGATGATACGCCGACGTCTCCACGACGGGTTCAGAATGCTCGATCGGTGGCATCTCGCGAGGCACCGTCTCCATCGCCGTCTCCGAGACGCCCAGATAGTGGGCGCGCTGCGCCGCGTCGATCTCGCTCGGAAGCTCCCCGCCGTTGACGCGATGCTTCAAAAAGTGCATAAAGAGGGCAAAGTCGTGCACGCCGAGCTCGCTCTCTCCGGGCGTGCACGAGATATTCCAAATCACCGCGAGATCCGAGTTGTCCAAACCTGTTTTCATCGCTAAAGACACGATCTGTTCACCGGTGACACCCTGCGCGTTGGCGTCGCCCCGGAGTTTTTCCCACGCGGCGCGACTGCGCGACAAGTCTTCGGGAGGAATCGGGTGCAACTCGACCGACACCGGTTCAATCTCGGTCGGCGCGTCGACGTACGCGCCGTTCGGCGTCGCGGGTTCCGCCGCGTCGAACGAAGTGAAAAGTGCATCGTCCCTCTGGTCGTCCATCGAGCCGTAAAACGGTTGCGCGCTGGGAGTGCTGAAGACGGATTCGTTCGCGTCCGTCGCTCCGAAACCTTCGTCGAAATCATGACTCGACTTGCGAGCCGTCGTGAACGCGTCGTCCGTCGATTCGTCCGGATTCCACGATACTTGTTCCCGAGAGGGAGAATCGAAGTCTTTTTGCCACTGGTCGTTCGCATCGGCGCTGAAGGCTTCGTTGTCAAACGTTGAGAAGACGGGCTGCGCATCTTCGAGAGGCGAGTCTTGGCGGAACAAGTCATCGCCGGTCGCGTCCTTTTCTTCGCTCGTTGGGTCGACCAGGTCGGCCCCGGTGAATGGCACGTCGAAAGGACTCTCCGTGCTCTCTGGTTGAAATTGGTCGAAGGCTTCAAACGAGCCTTCGATGCCTTTACTCGACATGTCCGCGTCGGCGGCGCGTTCGTTCTCGTCCGGCTCTTCGAGCGACAATGACCGGAACCGTCTCTCGGCGGGGGGAGAGATGGTGAACGCACCTTCGTCAAAGTCGAGCGGCGCGTCATCATTCGCATCACTGACGAAAGCCGCACCGAATGTGTCGCTCTCATCGAATATATCTCGTTGCGCCGCGTTGTCGCGGGACGCGCCGAAACGCTGATCCAGATCGAACGCTCCGGTTTTCGCGTCGACTTCCGGCGACACCTCAAAGTCGACGAACGAGGGAAGTCGCTCGTGTGAGCCCTTCGCGGTCGTGAGCTCGTTCGTAGCTGTGAGGGCGTCCGCATACTCGGCCTGAGACGCGCTCAGCACCGCGACGCCGTCGTCCGCCACGTTTTCCGCTTGATCCAAAGCGACTTGTTCCAAGCGTTCCAGAATGCGTTCGTAGGTTTCGATAGCCTTTTGAGCAGTTTCCTCGGCCTCCGATCGGTGGAGTTGAGTCGAATCAATGGTAGACTGCAGAGCCTGTATTTGTGCGATCACCGCACTGGAACGGGGTACGGTTTCTTTCAACTTGTTGAGCGCACTCGTAAAGGCGTTTCGCTCCACTTCAAGCGTTTCGTTAGCCTGCGCGAATTCATTCTGTACTTCGATCATCTCTCGCTCGACCCGTTCAGATTCCATCGTGAGCTGGTTTTTCAGTTCTTCGTTTTCTACACGTTTTGTGGCCACAATTTCTCTGTGACTCGCCTTCGTTCTCGCGTTTTCTTCGTCTTTTTCCTTGACGGCTTGCAACTTGTCCTTCAATTCATCGTTTTCTCGCAACAATCGCGTCGTCGCGCGTTCCATCTCCCTTTGCTGGTCTTCGAATTGCGTTTCCGCCTCTTCAATGCGAGCGTCAGCTTCGCTCAGAGCCTTTTGAGACAACAGGTACTTGTCTTCCATTTGTGTTCTCAAAGAATCTATATTCATGTTGAGCTTGGAAAGAGTGTTTTCCTTTGCGCTCATCTCCGCCTCATGCGCTTGCTCTTGCGCCGTCATCGCCGCCTCTTCAGTCTTCAGAGCTGTCTCAGCCTCCACAATTTTATCCTCGAGAACAGCAATTTCCGCGCTCTGCTTGTCTGCGAGAATGCGAGATTGTTGAATGGCCTGATTCAAGGCATCGGACGCTTCCATGAGGAGTTGTTTGTGTTCGTCAAGTTTGAGTTGGTGAGACGCGAGATCGCTCTCCATGACAGACTTGCTCGCATCAAGCTCAGCCTTCGCCAGTGCGACTTTTGCCTGCAAAGCAGAGATCTCTTGATCACATGCGATGATGGTGTTCTCAGTCTTGAGCTTCTCCGCGATTCCTTCGGCTTTGTACTTTTCAAGCATCACACTGAGATCCTCGATGACGCCGGGGTGCGCTGCAATCTTTGCGTCCCGCGTAGCGACAGCAGACTCCGTTTCCGCTTCCAGTGCTTCAAGCTGCTTTTCAATTCTCGATTTTTCGAGCTCCAACTTGGCGTCGACTTCGTGTAATTCACGCAAAGCAGCCGCTTTCGCGCGCTCAGCTTTTGCGACCTCGACGGCTTTTTTCATCAATGTTTGAGAGGCATCTGTCGCCGCTTTGTCCGTCTGCACCCTCAACGCGCGCGTTTCTTCTTCAACCTTGGAGAGTTTGTCCTGCATCGCTTTAACGGGCAGCGCCGCAACTGAAGACGCGTTGCTGACCTGCGCCTTTAGACGTTCGTACTCAGCCACCGTCGACTGGTACTGAACTTTCATGGCGTTTATGCTCTCTTGAGCATCGGTTTTAACGCGGCTCTCTCGGTCGACGAGATCTGCGTGCTGTTGTTGAGCGCTCTGAAGACGCATGGTAGCGTCGTGTTTCATTCGCTCGGCTTCAACTTCGGCCGCTTCGGCCGCGGCGCGCGCCGCTGCGACGTCTTCATCGGCAGCCTGAATGGCTCTCTTCGCGCGTGCGATTCGAGCCTCCGCTGCTTGACGCTTAGCGTCTGCAGCGGCAATCTCACGTTGCATATGACGTTCCCGCGTTTGTTGCTCTTTTTCCAGACGATTGGCCTCCTCGTTCTTCGCCACCAGGTCGGAATCGTCAAGCAAATTCGATGACGACATCGGCGCGCTCGTTTGCACGGATCCCATGCTGGAAAAGAAATTTTCATCCAACTTGGCCACGCCCAAGTCGATCGATCGCGTCGTCGCGGTCGCATTCGCAACCGGCGTAATAGACGGCGTCACAGGAGTTTTCCCCTGAGCCTTGATCATCGCGTACACGTCGTGCATCGCGACGGCGAACGCGTCCCGGTCAACGACTGGGGCTCCCATGGTCGCCCGCGCGACGCACAACTGCACGCTGCTCAGAGGAAGCGCAGCCTTCGAGAGGAATTTAACCGTGCTCTCGACGCTAATCTGACCCTTCTGATCGTGATCGAGCGTGCGAAAGTGACCAAAGTACTTCTTTCGCTCCGCGTCCGTCATCGGCGGCGCTTGCACCAGTCCTTCCGGGGTCGACGGCGTGCGCGGAGACGCCCCCACCGCACTCTTCGGTCCCTGGCCCGCGGGCGTGGAGAGAAACACGTTCGGACTCTCAAGCTCTCGCGCGACAAGCTCCAGGCACTCTCCGAACTCAGCGGGAGAGCTCAACTGCCCCGTACCTTTGGTCGCCGCCTTCCAGATCTTGCTCAAAGTCGCGTCCGGCAACCCGCTCGGTCGTAAAAACGCCACCGCCTGCTCGCCGCGGATCACGCCCGATCCCGTTGTGTTCGCCGCGGCGAACTGTTCACGCAGCGCCGCGTCATCGCGAGCGATCGCGCGCAAAGATTCTGGATCCCACCGAAACATGCCGGATGACGTTCAGACGTAATCCTCGTCGTCGGCGCCCGAGCGACGCGCGCGATGCTCGGATCGATGCCTCTAACGAGAGACGACGGTTACGGTGCGTTCGCGCGACGGACCGGATGAGGCGCCGCGTGCTCGACACGGACCGCCCGCGTTATGACGAGGGAATCTCGTTCAGTTGCAGTGAATTTTATTTTACACTTTATCGCGCGACGGGTCCGAGCGACGATTTACGCGACGAAGACGTGGATGAAGCGACGGAGCTCGTCGCCCCGGAAACATCGCGAGATGGCGCGACGAATCTTGGCGCGCGCGGGTGCCATGCCGTACGCGAAGACGTGTAGAACGGCGTCGCTTGCATCTTTGGACGACCACCGGCTCACGCCGGGCTTGTGCGGGAGAGGAACCACGTCGTAGTGTCGGGTCTCGTCCGCGCCGTTTTGTTCCGAGAATTCGAGCTCGATCGCGGATTTCCAGGCGTCTAGAGTCTCGCCCACGCCGTAGATGCGTACCTCGGAGATGGAGGAGGCGAATTTACCCTCGAGCACGGCGGCAACGAAGAAGTACGCCTTGCATCGACGCAACTGCTCGAGCGAGCACCGACTGTGCGTGCGAGTCGATTGTGCGCTGTATTGGCGCCATATATATAAGTTACGAGGAATCTTTGCGACGACGAAATCGTGATGAAACCAGCGATGCCAGAAATCAGAATCCACGGGCCACCAGCGATGAGGTCGACCGTCGAGCACCGGAGCCTTCGCGTCCCGCGAGGCGTAATCCACCACGACGCCTTGCGGATTGGGCCAGATGTCTCTGTACAGAGTGTTCGCGTGTGTCTTACTTTGAAGTTTCACGAGCGCGGAACGTCTGAAAAGCGCGGTCGCTCGAAGCGCCGGTATTTCGATGAAACGACTGCTCGCCAACTCGCTCGGCTCGAGGAGCTCGTTTTGAAACTGTTCAAACCGTCGCATGCCCTGTCGCTCCCATCCACACAGTTCGATCTTCGACGTCACCGCATCCCACGTCTCGTTCGCATCGAGCGCCTCTTTTAAAGCGGCGAACGCCATGGGTGGTCTCAAATCATCACTCTCCATTTCGCCGACGTACGCGCCGACCGAGGCTCGAAAACAACTATTCAACGCCAACCCTTGCCCACTCGGCGATTCCTCCCCGTAGCGATCGATGGATATCACTCGCAACGAACACCTCGGTTCGGCGTCTCGCGCGACCTCTTCCACCGTGTACGACCGCATGCGTTCGTTTTCGCACGTCAGCGCGTCCTCTTCGAACGCCTTCGCGCCGTCCTCGCCGCCGTCTTGTCTCGGCCGAGACACCCTCACCTTTCGCGACGCCATCGCGCGCTCGAGCGCGACTAACCACTCGCGCGACCCATCCATGCTCCCATCGTCGCCGACGATGAGCTCCAACGCGACGTCGCGCTGCGTCAAGACGCTTCGAACGCACGCCGAGAGCCACGGGTGGGCGTTCCGACATGGCATGAGCACGCTCACGACGGGCGCGTCAACGTCGCGCGCGGACTCGAAAGCGCGCGGAGACGGACCCGCATCGTCCCTCTGTCGTTTCGAATGCGGCGGCTCGGGTATCGACATGGCGACGATGTCGGAGGGTCGACGCACAGTGCCGCTCACGTTTCCGCTCACTTTTCTAGACGCCGGCGCAGAACGCGCGTCTCGTTTCGTTTCAATTCGTTTGATGTAAATTCGTGATTACGTTATGTATGACAACTCAATTCAACTATGTCACTGATGCAACTCGTGACGTGCGCGTCGGCATTCACACGCTCGATCCGTACGAGGCGAGCGCCGTCGGCGTCGAGACGACCTCCGCCAGGAGCTTTTCGTTTTGTTCCCGGTCAGCTTCAGCCTCGCGTTGTATTTTACGCGGCCACGTTTCCTTGCGCACGGTGCGCGAGTAGACGAACACTGATATCAGCGAGACGGCTGCGCCGAGGGCGAATGCGGTGAGCGCGTCCACCTCGAGTTTTCGAATGGTCGCGGCGGCGGCGGCGACGCGTTCGGCGCCGGATGTGCCCCTTCGCGCGGCGCGCGGCGACGCGGCTATCTCCTCGGATGTACCCAGAGCCGCGGAACTACCTTTGGCCAACGAGCATCGCACGTCCGCGTACACGTACACCGGTCCGACCGAGTTCCCGGCGATGTCTCTGATGCCGTTGACGGTGACCTTGTATTGTCCGCGCGTGGGGTACGGAAACTCGATGACCCAGTTTCCTTCATTCGCGCCGTTGAAACACTTGATGTTGTAGCCTCTGAGTTCTTCGGGCGTCACGAGCGCGTTGCTCGCCGCGCCCGTGCCTCCACACTGCGAGTTGATCTTTCGAACGCTGACGGTGGACGCCGAGCAATCGATGGCTTCGTAAAATTTCACGCCGTGGAAGCGTTCGTCCGAGCTCACGCGCGATTGCTCCATGGGCTTGACGGTGTCGGTTGATAAGAGAAGCGTTTGGTCGGACACGTACGAATGTACCTTTTCGCTGGCCAACGACGGTCCACCGAAACAAAAGTTCTTCACGCGCACCTCGTACAACCCATCCTTGAAACCGCTGAGTAGTTTTTCGTATTGGTTGTTGACGACCCACTCAAACGTGCACCCGTCGAGTCTGGAACTGTCGCAGAGGAGATTCTTCTTCTTGTCTGTCTCCGGCGAATCTTCTGATTTCGCCGTGATCCACTCGCCGATACCTTGCAACCGATATTGAATACGCACCAGGCTGAGTCGCATGTTCATGTTCTCCGCTTGTTCGGGGAGTGGGTCGGACATCGGCCACAGATTGGTTGCGTCAGGATTGAAGACGGTGAGCGTCAAGGAGTCTTCCGGTTGCGATACGGCCGTGAACGCGTGACGCGCCATCGTTGTCGCGTCGAAGGCAACCGATGGACACTCTTGCTCCCACGACATCATACCCAACGAGATTCTGTGATGAATGGGGTATCTGTACATGCCGCCGTGCGTGAGCATGTCCGCCTCGCAAAAGCTCAGAATTTCAATCTGCGCATACTCGATTAAGTTCGCGCGTCCTGGATTGACGGTCAAGAAGAAGGCGGACTCCTTGACGCGTTGCTTACCCGCCATGTTATCGCCGAAGACGAGCAATTCGAGCGCGTCCCCGAGATCGATGGTTTCGTGGTTCAAACCGACGCCGAATTCGGCGTTTTGGAATTCGCCGCCGACGGCCGGCTGCATTTGCATGGCGGCCGCACCCGTGATGGCCACCTGAATCGCGCTCGCGCCCGAACGCGCCTTTTTCGCCGCCGCGTCGATGACTCGCATCGTGTGCGGAGAGCGTCCCGCTCGACCGTGTTCGTGCGCCGTTTCGTTGATGACTCTCGACACGCTCGTTCCGGTGGCGCCTTCACGTTCGCTCTCTTCAAACATTTTAAGATGAATATCGTTGAACGCGAGATCGATGCCATCCTTCAATCGAAGACCGAAACGAACCGTCTCTCTGTACGGAGATTCGTTGACGATTTTCAATCGGAACACCGCGGAATCACCGGGGTTCAACCCTTGAGAGATGGAGTACTCCATCTCGAGGCTAATGCCCGAGTGTCGATGCACCGTCTCCTCTTCGCCCGGGCACAGACTTCGTCCGCCTTGCGTCATGAACACGGGTGTACCGTAACGCGCGTCCGTGTTGACGGCGACGACGAACTTGTCCCCGAGATCGGCATCGGCGAGGTAATACTTCGTGGAGATGTGACCCGTTTTCGTCCAAGCCAACACGCGCTCCGTGCTGAAATCTCTCGTTTGAGACGCCGCCAAGTGTCCTTTGACGTAGAGGATATTGTGTATCTTAACCTCGGCGTTCAAGTTATTTCTGGACTCTCCGGAGAGTTCGTACGCGATGTGGTACACGTCGCTGTCTTCGACTTCGTTCGCGCCGAACGAAAATTCGAGCGCGTGACCGCCGCCACTAAACGTCAGCAGAATGTTTTCTGTGTCCGCCACACCCGTCATGCCCGTGGGTCCGACGTCTCCGGTGAAGGACGCAGTGACTCTCCCCGAGTCGGTCGCGTCGAATTTGGTCGCGAGTCGTTCGCCAACGTTTCTATTAGCGCTTGCGGCAAGAAGTGGTTGTGCACCGGACGCCTCGAGCTCACCCGGCGTACACTTTTTGTGTTTGCAGGACGCGACGGCGTTCGCCGCGTCATCGACGGCAATTGAATTTGCCCCCAGAGAATATATAGAATCGGCGACCATTCTATCTGTGAATACGTCGTGTAAACTCGCGGCGTTGTGCGCGGCCTTTGCGAACCCTATGGATAACCCAGGTGTCGAATTCTCGATGAATCCGGCGAGGCGTCCAAAGTTAACGTACGGTAACATGAGAGACGGGAATGGCACCATGCCAAAATCGAGCAATGACATTCCCGCAAACTTTGACCATTCATTCGCCATGTCTTCCGCCTCAAGTCGTTCGTTTCTCCAGAGCGCCGTGTTGAACTCTTCCTCTGCGTGGACAAGAGTGCGACCGTACATCGAAGCACCGTTCAAGAGCGGTGCGGCGATCCGTTTAACTTGCGAGTAATCCTTTTCATACTCCGCCGGGGCTGACGGTTTGGGCGAGAGATACACCTGTGGCGAAGAAAAGTCAAGTGTACGCTTCCACGCCGCGATTCTTGACGTGATCTCGGTCTCCCATCCATTCTGCACTTCCTGAAGCGTACAGCTCGACGTGCTCGCGCACGGATACTGCAGTCCCGAGTCATCCTTCGTGACGCCACCCGTGCGAACGATGGTGAGAAGCGATCTAAGGTTAGGGATCACCACAGCCTCGACACTGTGCACGCTGTACAAGTATGAAGTGGGTTTTCGCGGAAGCCACGTAATGCTGACGTCGGCATATAGACACGGATGATTGGGCGTGCCGAGACCGATATCACCGCGCAAATCCAAAACATCAGAGAGCTTGTATACGAGTTCGATGCCGCCGCCGAGAATGACGTCACCCGAGCGTCCAGGAAAGCTCGGGTCCTCGCTCGTCGAGATGGTGCGCTCTGTCTCCGTGGACATGGTCCACGCGTTCGTCGACGTACCGGTGACTTTGAACGCTGGACCAGATTCCTCGTGCGTGGGGATGACTTCCCCTTCGATTCCGAGAGCGCTCACTGAGAGTCCCGCCTCAGCGACCCAACCGATGTGCACTGCGGCTTTGGCCTCGGCTTCGAAGTAGAAACCGTACCCCAACTCCCAGTCACCCGATGCGCCCATCGAACGTGTTTTGGTGACGTCAAAGGAGAGCTCAATCTGCGTCCCGGACGCAATCTCTGCGTGCGAAGCATCGCCCGGTGGATCGTGCACGACAGAGTACACCAGACCATCGATCGGAACCGTCGCCCAGAATTGATCGTCGCTGTCGCCCGTCGCGCCGCGAACCCTTGAGCCGAGAACGATAAATTCGCGCTCCATTGTAATAAAGGTGGTGAAATAGCCGTCGTTACGTGCGATCGACGCAAACAGCGATCGACGATGATTCCCGGAGAGTCTGGGTGGACCGGCAGTGAGAGAGATGGATGTTTTGGATGGGTCCTCCTCGTTCGTGCGCGGCCACTCGACGTAGCCGTCTTCGTTAACAGAGACTTCAAAGTCGCATATCGGGCCACCGTCACCGTTACGGTGACACGGTACAGATCCCTGATCGCCCACATCTTCGCGAATTTTTAATTTGGTGAATCCGTCAGACGATTTGTGCGGGAGCTTTGTGAAGCAGCGAACCAATTCGTCGCCATTTCGATGAAGCTCGAAAACCTTCAACGGAACGTTCTTTTTGTTTGAGACAACTATGTGCTCCGATTGAGACGACCCGATAAAGTGCACGCTCTGTATGCCACCCTCTGGCTCGCTCGGGTCGTAACAAAGCTCGTTTTCATCGGCGATGCGAGGAATGCCAACGAGTTCGACGCAGATGAAGCCATGATACTTGTAGCGAATGCTTTGCCAGTCGGCTTCATCACGCATGAGTGCCAGTCGCTCGAGCGTGTTGCGTCTTCTGAAGAAGTGAAGCATGTCGCCGGGGCCTTCGTTCATGCATCCGTCCTTCCACGTTTCGTTTCTTATCAGTTCCGTCACGCCGTCGACTCGAGAACCTTCGTGTAACATGATAGAGTAATCCATGGCCGCGAATGGCCAGACGCGAGCGTTATCGGGAATGGTCAAATCCTTTGGCGTGCCCTGTAGATTCGTCATCCATCCCGATATCGCCGCAGAAGATACGAGCACGGGAGCGTGACATCCATTCACCGGGGTGACTTTGAAGACAGCATCGGGGTAGCGCGTATCGCACTCTCCATGGTAAAGACCTATATCGATGTTTGCCTTGGTCACGTCCGTGAAAAAGATGAAGTTTCCGTCACCAATTTGCGAAATGGTCACCGAGATGGAGTGTTCGTCGCAATCGATCACACTCTGCGCGCCTTGGATGTCGCGCCCGGTGTAACAGATAGTGTGTTTTGGGAACTCAACCTTGAAGATGTACGACTTCCCGCGAGTGACAGAGAATTCAAACCAACCGGTTTCGTCGGTTTCGTACTGCTCGGCTTCGCCTTCAGACGCAGTCGGCTCAGAAACCATCACCTTCGCGCCGAATAAGCCGCATCGCGTCGAGCCTTCGACCCAATCACGTGGGAACAAGACGGCGCCTTTGACGATGGTCACAGTGTCGTCCTCGAACGCCTTTTCGATTATACGCTTGTGCTGCGCCGGGAGAGTGATAGACTCGACGTCGGCGAGAGAAGAAAATTCCCTCTTGCGTACCTCATCCGTACGATTTTGGTTCGCGTTCTTATCAAAGACATGCACGACGTCGGGATATCGTTTCGTGGCGTGAACCTCCACGTTCAAGCGATCACCGAATATTCGAGTCTGTAAATCTGTCTCGTTCGCCTCAGCCGCTCGTTGTTCTGCGGAGAGAATGTCGACAGCCATCGAATGTCTGCCCGGCACAGCGGCGATGAGCGGGATTACCATCGTGTGGTTCACGTTCCCTAACACGTAGCCGGCGGCGTCGTGCAGCGCGCCACACTCTGTCACATGATTTTCAAAGATGTTGACGTCCTGTTGCACCAAGCCTTCGTAAAATAACTCCCATCCGGATGAATTCGTCGGTATTTCCGGCGACTTCTTGCGCAGCAAAACCGCATTGGCGCAGGTATCGTTGGACGAGACAGTTGTCTTAAAGTCGTACATGTACTTCGCATCGCGCGCGGGGTACACCAAAAGCGGCTCTACGTTCACCAACCCGACAGCCATGCGTCTCGCAGTGAGCTCGAATTCTTCTTGGCTCAACGTGCCGTCCGAATCAATGTCGAAATCCGACCATAGTTGATCCGTTATGATGGCGTGTCCTTTGACTGGGAAGTGCAAAACTTTTTCAATCAAGGCTTGAAGCTCGGCGCGCGACACATCACCCGAGCCGTCGACGTCAGCATCACTCAATTCGTGCGTAGGTGGTGGTGGTGGTGGCGACGGCGGCGGCGGTGATGGCGGCGGCGGCGACGGCGGCGGCGACGGCGGCGGCGGCGGCGGTGGCGGCGGCGATGGTGGCGGTGACGGCGGTGACGGCGGCGGCGGAGGCGATGGTGGTAAAGGAGGAGGCGAGTGCGGTCCAGGCGGCATGGGGGGTGGTGACGGAGGCGGTGACGGCGGTATCGGGCTCATGAGTTCCGTTCGAACGTACCGATACACCTGCATCATTTCCTCCGAGTGCAGTGCCCGGTCCCACACCATTACCTCCGCGATTGCCCAGTCAGACTTGGTGTTGCGATCGCAGCAACCCGACGACGGCGCTTCGTTGACACCGAGACTTTTCCATGATCCTGAGCTTTTCTTAGGGTTCGAAATAGCCACGTTGACACCATCGACAAATGCTCTCGCGCCGACGTTCGTCGCGCACATCACGAGCCAATCCGTGCTCTCGCCGTGCGTTTGGTCAGGGGTCACCCATCCGTCATAATATGCGACGCCTCGCTTACCTCTGTTGTGGCCGTGTAAAAAGTTACCGGGACCACCGATGAAAATGCGGCCGCGTCTGCTACCAGTGTAGCGTGAAACGGTACAAAGCGTCCACTGTCGACGCAAGATGTACTGCCCAAACAGGTACGCCGACGTGACGTCACCGTACACTGCCCTGATCTCTCTGTGAGAGCCATGACCTGCGTACGAGCTGACACCTACGTCGCCGCGCACGACTTGAGCGACTCTGTTACCGATGACATCCTTCCAAGCCGGATGCGCGGTGGCGCTCGGGAACCAGTTGGTGAGGCCTCGTTGCGGAAAGTGATCTGGCAACGTCGGACTTTTGGGTTCGCCAATCCCAAGAATCTCTCCTCGCATGTAGCGAGAAGCGACGATCATCTCGAGATTGGACAATCTTCGATTCCACGTGATGACCTCCGCGATCGCCCAATCAGACTTTTCTTCGCAGCAGGTTCCCTCCGGCGCATAGTTGACGGAGATACGTTTCGTACCAGAACTGCCGCGTCGATTGTTAATCGCAATATTGACACCGTCGGCATACAATTGCTTGCCGTTATTCGTGCCGCAGAAGATGAGCCAGTCGTGCACGCGTCCTCGACTATGTTTTGGACTCATCCACGCATCGTACACAGCGACACCTCTCAGACCGTCGTGGTGCCCGTGCGCAAAGTTACCCGTCCCGAGGAAAATGCGCTTGCGGTTGTCGCCTGTGTATCGTGACAGCGTGCACATAGTCCACTCGTCTGCGAGAATATCGCCAAAGTCGTACGCCGAAGACGTGTTGCCGTGAAGTGCCTTGACTGCCTTTCGCGCGCCGAAACTATTCTCGCTTTGAATCGAGACGGCACCGGCGGTTGGCATACCGACAAAGTGACCAACCTTGCTAGTCCACGTATCCTCACCAATGTCTTCATTGGAAAACCAAGAGTATAGACCGGCCGATAACGGCATCGACGAGGGCCCTTCAGGACTTTCAACATCAATGTTCGCCACCACTGGTGGTGGCGGGGACGGATGGTTCACTCGAGGTCGAGGAGGGTTACCTGGCGGCGGAGGAGATTTGAAGAGCGGCGGAGGTGCGGACCGACTTACGGTATCCTCCGGTTGCTCTTCAGCTATCTGACCCGGGTCTGTCTCATCGTTGTTATCGTTCGCGGTTTGGGCGCGCAATGCATCGTCACGTTCGACTAGTTGTGGAGTGACGGGGGGGATAATAGCCCCTGCGGGTGGCGCTGGCTGCCCCCTCGCCGCTTGCTGCCCACCCGCACCCAACAGACGACGGAACGACATGGAGGTCATGTTTTCGTTTGCGACCGCCTCAGTCGAAACTGCACTTTCGCCAGCTGTGTTTGACACATCCGATTCACTTATAGGCATCATTGCGGAAACGATCGCTTCATCCACAGCGTCGTCGGGCTCTCGATTGTGTACGACGAGAAGCACTTGCTGCGGCGTGTTTAGTTCGCCGGTGTCCGACGAATTTAACAGCTGCTCTCGCGTTTCTGGGAAGATTTCTTCCTTGTACGCGCCGAGCAGTACATGCGTGCGATGTGGAATTGTTCCGGAGAAGTCTCTCACTTCGATCTCGAATTGTCCGCCTTCGTCTGACGTGGCGCTGTACGTGCACCGTTCCGGCACACCGTCAGCAAGAATCTCCGTCACGTTGACTGGTTTTGACGACACGACGTTGACGTAACGTCCGTGGAAGTTTTCGACTTGGGTTCCTGCACACCTAAAGAAAGCACATTGATGCGTGTTCATGTCGACGTTCTTCGTCGAGTCCAACTTGCACGCGTGTCCGAATTTAGCATCCGCCAGGTCGGAGACATACGCTCTCAAAGAGTGCGCGTTGAAATCTTGTTGGTAGCAGACGCGCACGGAAGTGAGGGCGGACCACGTTGAGAGATCTATCGTGAGCCACTCATCGTTTTGCAACAACGTGGTGCCTGAAGAACCTGTGGGATCACCGTCCGTCGTGATGAACGCCTCACGGTTCGCCGTCTTGGACAGTGAAGATGAGTGTGTGACGCGCTTAAATAGCGCGATGTTCTTGGGTGCAAGCAAGGTGGATGTGTCGCGAATCGTCTGTCCGTCAAATTGTCCGAAATCGGCGCAGACGCGAATGTCCGCCACCGGTACGGTTGTGGCGCCGGCCGTGACTTGGCCGTAAAACATGGCCAACCACGGCGACGTGAAGTGAGCGGTTTGAGAGATAACGTCTCCGCTTTCCGATTTTGTGCGCACCGCATACTGCCATTCGAGGTTCGGTTTGTTTCCGGCCTCGCGATCGATGTGCAAAATGGATGCAAACTTATTAACACATCCCTTTAAGCCACCCTCGATCTTAACGACTGCGTCAAAATCACTCGTCTCCGAGACTTCTCGGCGTAAAATTTCGTATCCGTTTTCTTGCCAAGACGTATCTCTGAACGTAAACGTGACGCCCGCCATGTCGAGCTTGGGGAAGACATCAATAGCAGACCCATCATAGTATAACGCCGCTGTACACGAAAAGTCAGCGTACGTGCTGATGTCTCGATCTCGCTGTATGGAAGACACGCAGACCACACGGCGCGAGGAAGGTTGCGCGTGCGCTCGATGTGTACAAATGGAACGATGTCCGCACTTGTAGCTATCAAGAAAAGTTGCCAACGGTACTCGGCCGGTGTAGACACGCACGTCGTCGAATTCGAGGTCCAATGCTCCAAGAAGAGACAACGTGGGCATCAAATGAAGTTTATCGCGTGCTTTCCATGCGGTTTCCGTCTTGAAAGTGGCAGCATTGGGGCCGTCCTTCACCGAGCCGACCGGATTGGCGAAGATTGACGCACCATCGTTGTAACTCATGCTAAATCCGACGAGGTGCCACTTGTTACACTGTAAGAGTGTCGAAAGGGTGATTTCATCCTCTTCGCGCCCTCCCAACGTCAAATCGTCCTTTGTGAAGCGCAGTTTCAAATGCATACCGCCGTCAGCGGGAGCGACAAACAAGTTGAGACTGTGCACGATGTGCCTTACGACACCGTGGAAATAGGCTATTGATCTGTACCTAACGGCTTCACCATGCGTTCTAAGCGTATTGCAGTCGGAATGTACCCACGCCGTGACGGCGACGTCGTCTGTAATTTTCTCACCGATGTACTTGTAAGAGTGATCAGACACTTGAACCGAAGATGGTATGGCGCCGACGCAAATTTTTCCGTGTGATCCTGTGCACACGCGAGTCGATCGCGCACTGCCCTGCTTGTGAAGCTCTGGAACTCGTTTCTGTCCGCGAACGAGCGGCGAATCAGACGTGAACTCATCGTGTTCACCCGGCGTGATATCGTCGAATGAGAAGTGACCCACGAGCGACTGTTTATGTTCCCAGAACTCGCCGCTCACCGGGCGGATATCCGTTATTTCCTTACCCGCGTATCGCGCATCGTCATCAGATCCTATGGCAACGTATTCCGAACCTAAGTCGGTCGAGGACACGTCCATCTTATCGTACAGTATACCATCGATGTAAACGCAGGCGAAATCACCGACTTCAGGAGGAGAGGCGTACGACCAACTGACACGCATTTCTGAAGAGTTGCTGGAGCACTGCGCCGCCGTCGTCTCTCGGCCTGGTTTGTTAGAGGGATACACGCTTTCTTCAATCAAAATCGTGCTACCCCGTCCGCACGCCCCCGTTGAAAACTCAGTGTGCATAAACGTGTTAATGTTCAGCGTTAACCCATCCGTACCCTTGATGGTGTTCCAGTTTTTCAGAATAGACGTGTCAATGCTCGAACGCTCCGCCGCAACGATTATTTCTTCGAAGGAGAGTTCGCCATCCGCCGGTGCGATATCGTGCCGCCTGAAAAACTGTTCTTTCGCGTCATATACGGCGACCGAATCTTGGCAATCGATGAGGGTAAACTCGTGAGATCCGACTAGCAAGAACTTGACAACTTCTGCATACGAATCTGCAAAGTTGTCTGTGCCCAGGGGCATCCGCTCGGCGCATCCTTCTCTGAGGGTGAACGTGTGAAGCACGCCGCTCACCGGCGTATCCGGAGCGGTGCTATCATCCAAGTGGACAAACTTACAGTTGTAGTGAATTTCATATGTTCCAGGGACGATATTTGAATTAGCATCCGTCAACCCGACAGTTCGCGGGAAGAAATCGTTCCACGACTTGCACGGGAGATGCGCACCGGCGTTGGCGAATGTACACTCACTCCCTTGCCGCTGTATGCGAACTCTACACCGTAGACCAGCCGCATTATTAATCTCGTCGTCCGTCTTCGAAAGGAAGCAGTCATCTGGATGCGCACAAGAGGGGTGTTGCACGACGACGCGGAAGTCGTACGCGAAGGATGGGACCGACTCGGCTGGATTTAAAATCCTCACCACCGGCTCAGTGCGAATACCGGGCGGAGGTGGCGAGGGCGGCGGCGGCGAGGGCGGCCAAGGAGGAGCCGGGGGGACGACTGCCTTGACAAACAGCGGTGAAAACAATCGAAACGCTTCGTTGGACCGCGGGTACCTCTGATAATGATCGTAGCGCACTCTCTCGTCAGGCGTATCGTAACGCATGTCATTGGACGTCATCTGAATGAATCTCTGGTGATGCACGCAATTTATAGCCACCTTTCCACCACCGATATCGACGACACGAAAGCGTTCCGCTCTCCAATTACCGGGTAGATCGTAGTAGTTCTTTGCTTCATAGATGTCCAAGCGCCCTTGCTGTTGCACACGAAAGAAGCGGTTTCGCCTCGCATTGTGAAACGCCACCAAATCACCACCTCCGTCAACAATTCGAAAGCGTTCAAATTTCCAGTCGTAATCGATTTGATTCCAGCCCAGCGGCGCACTCCGAACGCCCATGTCTGTGTCTGATGTTATGCTCACCAAGCTGTTGTATAGCGTGCTGCGAATAGCGACAACAGAGCCTGGGGCTGGTTGTACCAAGACGACACGAAATGTTTCCCCGTCCCAGTTCGCGCTGTAATCGAACTCGTGTCTGCGCTCACCAGAACAGTCCACCGTTGACTCTCTCATGCGCATGAATCGCTTGAAATGCTCATTCCAAAGCAGAATGACTCCACCGCCGCGGTCGACGACGCGGAATCGTGTACTTGCCCACCTTGGAGGATTCCACTTGCCTCGTTCGTCAGTCAGTCTCATTGTACACGTGCCTCCAGATACTGACATTTGTAAGAACCGGTTTCTTTTCGGGCTGTGAAGAGAAATTTCACCACTTCGAACATCCGTGATGGTCCAACGCTCGGAAGGCCATTCGTCATAGTGCGGTAGTTCATGCCAATTCTTGCGTTCGCCGCTCGGCGCAACAGTGGTACCATAATAGGCACTAAGAAATCTGTTGTATCGGGCAACGTGAAGAGCGACGCGCGTCCCTAGCTCTCCGATTTGGGCAGCACCGTTGACGACGCGAAATCGCTCGTGCGATCCTGGAGTGGTCGTGTAGCCATTCACGATGCTACGCGAAGTACCCATGGTAGAGTCTGTGTTCATACGAACAAAACGATTCGCGCCGGTTTGAAACAACGCAATTTCGCCATCCCCGACGTCGACACAGAGAAATCGTTC
>Ga0181573_10000255_pt1 | contig 56361 bp, 51 predicted proteins | sample 101ome_25_FD_148643 | JGI IMG/M metagenome (GOLD analysis project Ga0181573, IMG submission 148643) | Coastal salt marsh microbial communities from the Groves Creek Marsh, Skidaway Island, Georgia - 101409BT metaG (spades assembly) | ecosystem: Environmental > Aquatic > Marine > Intertidal zone...
CCCTTGTTCACCCCCGTCCTATTGGTTGGTTGCTTTATCATTGTGGTCAGCTTCGCGGTGCGCGCCTCTTTTGGGGTATTCCAAATCCCGATTGCCGAAGGATTTGGTTGGTTGCGTTCAGAATTTTCACTGGCCATCGCAATTCAAAACCTAGCCTGGGGAATTGGTCAGCCGATTTTTGGGGCCATCGCCGAACGTGTCGGTGATCACAAGGCCATTATTCTAGGTGCCTTAACGTATGCGGCGGGACTTGTTCTATCCTCTTTTGCTGTTTCGCCCGAGATGCATCAAATGTACGAAATCCTTGTGGGTTTTGGTATTGCGGGCACGGGTTTTGGCGTCATCTTGGCGGTTGTTGGCCGCGCCAGCAGCGATGAGCATCGTTCGATGTCCTTGGCCATCGCAACTGCAGCAGGCAGCGCAGGGCAGGTGATTGGCGCACCCTTGGCGGAATATCTTCTAACACTTATAAGTTGGCAAAACGTCTTTATCGTCTTTGCTGCAGTGATCCTGTTCACATTGCTATCCCTGCCCATGATGAAAAGCCCCAAGGCCGCTTCCCGCCAAGAATTAGAGGAAAGCATGGGCGAAATCCTGATCAAGGCGCTAAAGGACCCCAGCTATACCATGATATTCCTTGGGTTCTTTAGTTGCGGATATCAATTGGCCTTTATCACCGCGCACTTCCCGGCATTTGTAACCGAATTATGCGGGCCGATAATGCCGGGCGGGGCGCTTCATTCCATGGGGATCACCACCACATCTGTTCTCGGCGCGGTGGCTATTTCGTTAATTGGATTTACCAATCTCCTTGGTACATTGTTGGCAGGATATTTGGGTAAACGATACACCAAAAAATATTTGCTAAGCGCGATTTACGCGGGTCGCACGGTAGTCGCCGCGTGGTTCATCATGACGCCGATGACACCGACAACGGTCCTTATCTTTTCTGCGGCCATGGGATCGCTTTGGTTGGCGACTGTTCCCCTGACTAGCGGTCTGATCGCGCATATTTATGGATTGCGGTATATGGGAACGCTTTTTGGGATCGTCTTCTTTTCCCACCAATTGGGCAGCTTTGCAGGCGTCTGGTTGGGCGGCAAGATGTATGATGTGTATGGCGATTACACACTGGTTTGGTGGGTTGGCATTGGCGTCGGCGCATTCAGCGCTCTCATCCACCTGCCCGTCAACGAAAAGCGCAACGCACAGCTCGTCTAGTCAAAAGCCGCCATCATGGCGTCCGTATGGGTATAGGTCACACCGTGGCCTGCCCCCTCAATCACGTGATGGCGCACTTTGGGGTTCCAAACCTCTAGCTGATCTTTGGCAAAGAGAGGTATGACAATATCAGCAGCGCCCCAAATCGCATGTACATCCAAATCGTGATAGGCAATGCGTTGATGATCCTCTTTCGTATCGTTTGCCAATGCCCCGCGCAGGGATGCCAAGACAGATGGGATAAAGCCGCGATACTGCAACTCCTTTTGTTGGCGATCCACGACAAAGGGGACCGTGGTGTCCAAGGCGCGTTCAAGCTCGCAACCCCGGCGATGCTGGGTGGCATATGTGGCCATGAACACCCAATCCCCGATGATGGGCACATCGCGCACCAATTTGGCGGTCCACCCCAATTCATGCCCCATACCCGCAGGGGCAAGCAAAAATAATCGTTTGATCATCTTGGGATGGATCGCGGCATAAGCGGTAACAACCCATCCCCCCATGGAATACCCCACCAAATCAAAGGGTGCATCGATGTTTAGATGTTCCAACAATTCTTCTAAGTGGGACACGAAAAACGCACGATTTTGATCGCCCTTGGGGCGGTCCGAATATCCGCGCCCATAGTGATCATACACCAAAACGCGATGCCCACGTTCCACCAAACGTTTGGCCAATCCTTCATAGACGAAGGAGGGCGTAGTCAGCCCATGTACGCAAACAACCAATGGTCTATCGACAGGTCCGTGAAATTGATAGTGTGTTATTCCGTTGGACAGCGTTGCAAATTTCCCAGGCGCATCTGCACGCGCCTGTGCATCCATGGTAAACCGACGCCACTCAATAATATAGGGGGCCACCAAAATCGCGATGACAATTAGGAACAGGATCATTGTGCTGCCTTCCATTGTTGCAGGACATAAACCGCCGTCATCAAATCCAAATGAGCACCCCCACCGTTTTTGAACAACGTGATTTCATCGTCTTTGCAGCGTTTAAAATCATTCGGCTGATAATAATCTGCCCGCACGTGTTTAGGGGTGATCACCCCATCGGCCAAGGGAATTTTAAGTTCGCCAATATGGTCAAGTGTCGTTTCATAGCTATCTACAAAAACCGACGATCGCAACAGCGCCTGATCATCCACCTCTCGCATGTCTGGACGGTAAGCGCCGATCAAATCAATATGCTGTCCAGGTTGAAACCAATCGCCGCTTAACACGGGTGTCGTGCTCATCGTGGCAGAGGTGACGATATCGGCCATTGCAACAGCCGATGGCAAATCCTTTACCGCGCGTGTGTTTGAATATTTGGCGGCGAATGCCTCGGCCGTTGTTGCAGTGCGGTTCCAGATCAGAAATTCCGCATCAGGAAACCCCGCACCGTAGGCCGCGCGAAGGGAATGCCCAACCGTGCCTGCGCCAACAATCAGGATGCGTTTAGACTCGGGTCGTGCAAGTTTTAGGGCCGCGCATAAACTGTCCCCCGCGGTTTTCCATTTTGTAACCAAGTGAAAATCAACCAAGGCCGCAAGTGCACCTGTTTCATCCGAAAACAGGCTGACGCACCCGTTGATCATGGGGCGATTGTTTTTTGGATTATCTGGAAAAACGGTTGCGCATTTCACGGCCAACCCCAAGCCGTCAATCCACGCGGATCGGTTCAACAGAGTGTCGCCACCACGATAAAGGAACGTGTCCGATATTTCAGCACGGGAAAGTTGATGTCCCTGATCAAATGCCTGACACAGCCCCAACCAATCAAGGTTCGCCTGTCCCTCTTCAAATGAAATTTGCACAACGCTCATCTGCTGTCCTCCTATCCTCATAGAAACGGGGATAAGGTGGATGAGCAAGCGCAAATACACTCATTTATGTTGGAACCGCCTCTCTGCGCAGAACACGCAACGCACCGACGTAATGCCAACGTTACACCGACGTGAAACAGATGCCTATTTTTTGGTCCTTTTTCACAAGGTGCTACACCCGAAATTCATCGGGAATTGGCGTTCGATTAATGGCGTCCACTTCGTAATCCAATGTTTGTGCAAACACACCTTCAAATCTTCGGCTGCAATTGCATCTTTGAGGCGGTATAAGCGACCGTAAAAACTACGCTCGCGCCAAACCGTCAGGTTCAAAACCGTTTCTCGCAGGGTTTTTTGATGGGATGGTACCAGGATGAACGGACACTCGACTCAATCTGGATTTGCGATCAATCACCTAAATCTTGCGTTTTAGCTTTCCTGCCTGAAAGTGTCGCTGCCGATGACAATTAGATCGTAGTCCATTGGTTTCTTAGTTGTTTGATCGTTTACCCGGTTTTCCCCAAAAGCGCGTTTGCGTGAAATTCAATGTGATCGGGTATGAAGGTCGAAACAAAGAAATAGCTGTGATCATATCCATCCTGCAGACGAACAATTGCCGCCGCCTTTTGTTCTACAACCGCAGAGGCAAAGACCGCCGTTCCCAACAGATCATAGAATTGATCAGATGTCCCTGTATCAATCAGGATGGGGCATGTCGCACCCTGTTCACGCATCAGGCAGGTCGCATCGTGATTTGCCCATGCTGTTTCGTCCTGCCCCAGATAAGCGCCCAGCTGTTTTCGCCCCCAATCCGACTGTGTGGGATTACAAATTGGCGCAAATGCAGAGACCGAAGCATAATGCCCAGGATGACGTAGGGCCAGCGTCAATGCCCCATGTCCCCCCATAGAATGGCCCGTGATGGATTGGCGCGACATATCAATGTTGAAATTTTCCGCGATCACTGATGGCAATTCCACGCTGACGTAATCCCACATTTGGAAGTGGGGAGCCCATGGATCTTGGGTCGCGTTGACATAGAAAGCCGCCCCTTGTCCCAGATCATAGGCCTCATCATCACTCACGCCTTCACCACGCGGAGAGGTGTCAGGAAAAATCAATGCAACCCCTGCCTCTGCCGCCCAGGCCTGCGCACCCGCTTTGACCATTGCGTTTTCATGCGTGCAGGTTAACCCAGACAAATACCATAAAACGGGAACAGGGCGGCTGGCCGCTTCTTCTGGCAAGAACACCGCAAAAGTCATGTCACACTGACACGCCTTGGATGCATGACGATAGACGCCCTGTATTCCGCCAAAACATTTATTCTCGGACAAAGTTTCCATTTCCAATCCCTTATTTTTCGTTTTTCATGGATGGCTCTCACCCCACACTCAAGTGCCGTTACCAGAATGATAAATTTGCCTGAGCTTACATCATGGATTTAACGCCAAAGCATGGTTTTGTTTTACAGTTTAAACATAAAGCGCACTGACCCAAGCGATCACAGCCGACACCGTAACGATGCTAAACGCCGTAGACACCAGAATTGACGCAGATACACGTTGCGGCGCGACACCGTAATGTTGCGCCTGAATATATACATTCCCCGCCACTGGCAGCGCACTGGCCGCGATCATAACGGCAGCGGCATAGGGTTCAACTTCAAACAGATACAGCGCGCAAAATGCAATCGCCGCAGGATGCAAAATCAGTTTACAGATGGATAACCATCCTGCGACTTCTATCCGTTCTGCGGATTTTGACGCAAGCGATGCACCAATCGCAAACAAGGCCCCAGGTGTGGCAGCCGACCCCAAGATAGTCATAAATTCATTTACGGGTTGCGGGATTGGCAATGAAAACACCGCCCACAACAGCCCAGCAACAATCGAAAGGATCATCGGATTCTTCAACAACCCCATGATCAATACGCGGATGATCCCCAAACTCATCCGTCCATCGCGGGTTCCAACGATGACCATGACGACGATGGATCCAAAAACTAGCAGATCAATTGCCAAAACCATCATCACATAGCCAACCGCAGCCTCGCCCATTAAAAGCGCCAGCATCGGAATGCCAAGAAACCCCACATTGCCAATGATGGAACACTGTGCCTCAATCGCGGCTTCGGTTATTAAGACACGACGATAAAGCGCGACGACTCCTGCCAGTAGATAAACGACAACTGATCCCAGCAGGTAGGCAAATACAAAATTCCAATCGAATAAATCGCCTAATGATAGGTTCGACGAAAATCGAAACAGCATTGCGGATAGTGCGAAATAGAATACGAATTTCGTTAAATAGGCGGTCGCCTCCTCGGTAAAAAAACGTGTGACACCAGATATATAGCCTACGCCAATCAACGTGAAGAAGGGGAGGGTTTTTAGAAAAATTTCATACATAACCAAGCCTTAGCACTTGGCCCGTGCGGGTCAATCGAAATCAGCCACTCCCAATCAGTGCGCCTGCGGCAAAGACCAAGGCACCGCCCAAAACCACCTGAAACGTCGCACGTAAAAATGGGGTTTGCATGTATCTGTTCTGTATCCAAACTATCGCCCAAAGTTCGACGAACACGACGAAAATCGCGATGCTGGTTGCCAGCGCAAAGTCAGGGATTAAATAGGGGAGCGCATGGCCCAACCCGCCCAATGTCGTCATGACACCCGCCGCGATACCCCGCTTAATTGGCGAGCCGCGCCCTGAGATGACGCCATCATCACTGGCCGCTTCGGTAAAGCCCATAGAAATCCCTGCCCCGACCGAGGCCGCAAGTCCGACAAGAAATGTGGTCCATGTATCTTGGGTTGCAAAGGCCGTTGCAAAAATCGGCGCAAGGGTCGAAACCGACCCATCCATCAGCCCCGCCAACCCAGGTTGCACCCAAGTCAGTATGAATTGACGGTTTGCGGTTTCTACCTCTTCTTCACCCTCTTGGCGCACTTGTTCTTCTAAATCTGTTGCATGTCGATGATGCCCCGCTTCGGCCGCTGCTAGATCACCTAGAAGTTTACGTGTATGCGCGTCTTGCGTTTGTGCAGCAGCGCTCAGGTAAAAACGTTCCGCGCGCTTTTCCATGTCTGCAGCCTCGGATCGCATTTGATCAAGGCTGAGAGTATCGGCCAACCACATTGGTCGGCGGCTGTAGAACCCTGCCACGTGTTCGCGGCGGATAAGGGGTATTGTTTCGCCAAAGCGATCTTGGTGCAGGGCAATCAGTGCGGCGCGATGCGTATCTTCTTCTTCCGCCATGTCGTCAAAGATTGCAGCGGTTTTGGGAAAATCCTCCCGCAAACGCGCTGCAAAACCACGATAAATTCGTGCATCGTCTTCCTCGCTCGAAATCGCAAGAGCAAGGATGTGCTGCTCATCTAAGTCCTTAAATCTGCGTAGTTGTAGAATCATCGCATCATACCTTTTTAGAATAATTCTAATCTAAGAGCTATAATTCGGAAAACAAGCCATCTCTTGAGACTTCGCCCGAAAGCTCTTAAGTTCATGCACAGAGGATAAAAATGACAATACACACTGTCACAATTCGCAAAGGTCGCAAATACGATCAGGTACTTCTGGGTGCGCGTAGCGTGTTCATGGCTTGCGGCTATGGTGACGCGAATATGGATGAAGTTGCCCGCACCGCGAAAGTGTCAAAGGCGACAGTCTATAGCTATTTCCCCGATAAACAAAGTCTGTTCATAGAAGTCGTCAAAGCTGAGTGTGAACACATGGCAGAGCACGCTATGGAAGAAATCGATCAAAGCAAAGATATCCGGCAGGTTTTGAACAAGGCTGCAGGATATATGGTCGACTTTTCCTTGTCTAAATTTTCTCAGCGGATGTTTCGGATATGTGTTGCCGAGGCCGACCGTATCCCAGAATTGGGACGTCAATTTTATGAAAATGGACCCATGATGGGCCGCCAGCATATCGCAGAGTATTTGCGCAAGGCTGCAGAGGCAGGCGAAATCGAAATAAATGATTTTGAGCTTGCCGCGGATCAATTCGCAGAATTATGCAAAGCAACGCTTTGGCCACAGGCAGTTTTTGGAATTCGCAGTGAATTTAACGATGATGAAAAACAGAGGGTTGTTGCGGCAGCTGTCGAAACCTTTTGCCGGGCGTATACTCCGAAAAAATAAGCACGCCAACATCTAGGCGCGCTCTTTTGATTTTAATATACTACGACGCTGCGGATACTTTCACCCGCATGCATCAAATCAAACCCTTTATTGATGTCATCAAGGGTTAATGTATGAGTAATCATTGGATCGATTTCGATCTTACCTTCCATGTACCAATCAACAATTTTGGGAACATCCGTGCGCCCACGTGCACCCCCAAATGCCGTACCGCGCCACACGCGTCCTGTGACCAATTGGAACGGACGGGTTGAAATTTCAGCGCCTGCTGGAGCAACACCAATAATGATGCTCTCACCCCATCCCTTGTGCGCAGACTCTAATGCCGCACGCATGACTTGAACGTTGCCTGTCGCGTCAAACGTATAATCCGCACCACCCTTCGTCAGGTTCACAAGATGAGGAACAAGATCACCCTCAACCTCACCTGGATTCACAAAGTCGGTCATACCGAACCGTTCCGCCATCGCGCGTTTGTCGTTGTTCAGATCAACACCCACGATCTGATCCGCACCCGCAAGTCGCAAACCCTGAATAACGTTCAAACCAATACCGCCAAGGCCAAAGACAATGGCACGACTGCCAATTTCCACCTTGGCTGTGTTGATCACAGCACCAATGCCCGTGGTGACACCGCACCCAATATAGCAAACCTTATCAAAGGGTGCGTCAGGGTTAATTTTTGCAAGCGCAATTTCAGGCAACACAGTATGATTGGAAAAGGTTGAACATCCCATGTAGTGCAAAATGGGCGTACCATCCAACATGCTGAAACGGCTTGTGCCATCGGGCATCACGCCACGCCCCTGAGTTTCACGAATAGACTGGCATAGGTTTGTTTTGGGATGCAAACAATATTCACATTCGCGGCACTCTGGCGTGTAAAGCGGGATCACATGATCTCCGACTTTCAAATCTTTCACACCAGGACCAACCTCAACGACAACACCTGCACCCTCGTGTCCTAAAATCGCAGGGAACAAACCCTCGGGATCGGCACCAGACAATGTAAATTCATCAGTGTGGCAAATCCCAGTGGCCTTAATTTCTACCAGAACTTCGCCCTCTTTTGGGCCGTCCAGATTGACTTCCATGATTTCTAGAGGTTTGCCCGCTTCTAGGGCAACCGCAGCACGTGTGCGCATCCCAACTCTCCTGTTACTTTCTACGCAGGGTGCGATAAGCAGATGCGCAAAGCAAGCTCAAATGCGGCATCTGATGATGCTTTTCTCTATGCCTTGATTGAATTTTACATCCGGAATTTTTTGTGACACGCGCCACAGGAGGCACCAATGTTGCCCAATCCACCACGCACACCTTCAAGTGATGTTGCATCCAACCCTTCAGCCGCAAAGGTAAGGTCATCCGCCATTTCCACAAAGCCATCCCAATTCTCCCAAATCGCGGGCAAGGCTTCTGACTTTGGATCCGTTTCATTTGCTTCAAATGCGGTGGCAACCATCCCTGATTGTTTAATCAACGTTTTTTGCGCAGCGCCCGCCACAGCAGCATCAAATGCGACCGCACCTTTGGCCATGCCTCCCAAAACACCCATAGCACCTTTTATTTCCTTCATCACATCCATGCGTTTTTGCACATCTGGATTTTCGACGGAATGCGCGTGAATGGTTGCACCAGACAACGCAATGGCAACTGTGATTATTGCTAGCTTTTTTTTCATCATTCTGTCCTTTGTACATATCTATCGTCTATCATGATACATGAGGCAAAATGAGAATTTGTAAAATTTAAGTTTTCACATTCGACAAATACGCGATATGCTTTCTGCTAATGTGTACGATCAGAGTGGCATGTGACGGTTCACATCTTTGTACAAAAGATACTTAAATGGACCTGGCCCACCCGCATAACAAGCCTGTGGGCAAAACGCGCGCAGCCACATGTAATCACCTGCCTCAACTTCAACCCAGTCTTGGTTTAGACGATACACAGCCTTGCCTTCCAACACATAGAGCCCGTGTTCCATAACATGCGTTTCCGCAAATGGTATCAATCCACCAGGCTGGAAAGTCACGATATTCACATGAAAATCATGACGCAAATCTGACGGATCAACAAACCGCGTGGTCGCCCATACGCCGTTTGTGTCAGGCATCGGAATTGGATCCAAGGCAGACTCATTTGTGAAAAACGCCTCGGGATAGTCCAAACCATCCACGGCCTGATACGCCTTTCTGATCCAATGAAATGTTGTTTTTTCATTTGTTGGATTGTGCACGCTCCAACGGCTGCCCATAGGTAAATAGGCGTATCCGCCTGTGTCCAAAACCTGTTCCTTGCCATCATAAATGACGCGCAAACTACCCTCTGTTACGAACAGGACGGCCTGCGCCTCTTCATCATCTTCTGGTCGATCGCTGCCGCCGCCAGAGGTCAGCTCAACAATGTAATGGCTAAATGTTTCAGAAAATCCCGACATTGGTCGCGCAATGACCCACATCCGCATACCAGTCCAAAACGGCAGAAAGCTGGTGACAATATCGCTATAGGTGCCTTTGGGTATGATCGCATAGGCATCTGTGAACATCGCGCGATCTGTCATTATCTGCGTTTGGGGCGGCAAGCCACCTTGGGGAGAATAATATTTATTGGTCACGCGGATACCTCGCATACGAATTTTCCGCTGTTTTACACAAAATACGATCTTCAAAAAACCACTGAATAACGAAAGCACTCATTTAGTTTTTTTGAAGATCACTCCAAACCTTCTGGCTGACCCACAACGATAAATCGCAATTTTTCAGGTTGGAAAAGGCCTTGTGCCACGCGCTGAATATCCTCCATCGTGACCGCATTCACACGATCATTGCGCGTTTGAATGTAATCTGGCGATAGACCCTGAAATTGCATACCTGCAAGGATATTTGCGATCGGGCCATTTCCGTCAAATCGCAATGGATAGGCACCCGTAAGATATTTTTTCGCGGCATCCAATTCTGCCTGCGTCACACCCTGATCTGCGATTTTACGCCATTCTTCGGTGATCACATCAATCGTTTCGACAACCGTGTTGTTCGCCGTTGCGACCTGACCCATCAATAGATCGCCATACTGTCGCGACGCAAGGAAGCTGCCAATCCCATAGGTTAATCCACGTTCTTCACGCACCTCACTCATCAGACGGCTTTCAAATCCACTGCCCCCTAGAATGTGATTCAACAGGTAGGCTGCAAAGAAATCATCATCCTTGCGTCGAATACCCGCATGTCCGAATAAAATCGTGGATTGTGGTGTTGGAAAATCGATGACCTTCACCCCAGCACTCAATGCATCGGCAACATATGTAGGCATTTCAATGTCGCCTGCGACGGGTAAATCCTGTAGTAGACGATCAACCAATAAACCCAGTTCATCTGCTGTGATATCCCCGACAGCCGCCACCAAAACACGGTTACGGGTCAGACCCTTTGAATGGGCCTGACGAATATCCGCGGCCGTCACTGATGCAATTGTTTCCAAGGTCCCTAAATCATCACTACCATATGGATGGTTCGGATAGGCCTCTGCATTGAACGCCGCACTTGCAATGTCAGAGGGGTCTTTGGCCTGCGAATTTATGCCCGATTCAATTTGTGCACGCACGCGTTCAATGGCATCTGCATCAAAGCGTGGATCAACCAAAGATTGGCGCAACAACTCGATCGCCTTATCCTTATTTTCGGTCAGGAATTTTGCCGATACCGTTAAGACATCTGCATAAGACCCATAACTAAAGCTGGCAGCCAGATCATCTTTTGCGATACTAAAGGCCTGCGCATCCATTTCGCCCGACCCTTCTTCGAGCAGGCCCATCATAAATTGGGTCACACCACGCTTTTCCATCGGTTCGATTGCCGTACCGCCGATAAAGCGTAATTCCAACGCAACAAAGGGTATATTGTGATCTTCAACCAGCCAGGCGGGCGTTCCCGCGGGCGTAGTAAGTGTTTTGATGTCTGGCATCGCCTGAGCAAGTGAGGCGATGAAAGTTACAAGAATGATTGCAAATGCTCTAATCAACGTCATCCCCTATTTACGGATCCAACCAGTCACAGATGAATTCAGATCAAACACATCACGCGCGGCCGCCAGTATTTCTTCGGCAGTGATAGATTGGATGATATCAGGCCATTCGTGAATATCCTGAAGCGTCAGGCCAGACGTCAATGCGCGGCCATAGGCATTGGCAAGCCCATTCACGCTATCTTGTGCGTAAATGCCTGCAGCGCGATACTGAGTTTTCAATCGGTCAAGCTGTGCTTCATCCACACCCTCTTCCATGAATTCTGCAATTGCGCGATCCAGGGCAGCTTCCGCATCCTCAAGCAACACATCAGCGGACGGCACGATGTACACAGCAAAGCTTGTCGTATCCAAAGACACACCTGAATAAGAGGCACTTGCATAAAGCGCCTCTTGGGTTTCGAATTGCAACTTACGCTGTAGGACAGATGCCTGACCATCGCCTAAAATATCCGCCAATAACGCCAGCGCCGCCGCAGGACGTTGATCCCCGCTGTTGCGCTCTGGCGCAAGATAACTGCGCACCACATAGGGTTGCGACACACGTTCATCTACATATTCAATTCGCCGTGGCGCAGAATGCGGAGGTTCGATTGGGCGTTTTCGTTCCGACAGGTTGGGGTTTGCAGGGATTTGGCCATAGGTCGATTTTGCAAGCGACAGCACCTGATCAGGAACAACATCACCCGCGACAATCAACACGGCATTATTGGGCGCATAGAACTCATTGTAATAGGCAAGCGCATCAGAAAGTGTCAGGTTTGACATTTCATGACGCCAACCAATGACGGGCACACCATATCGATGATTTTGGAACAATGCGGCGTTTGCCTGCTCACGATAAAGCGCACTTGGATTAGTTTCAGTGCGTTGGTTTCTTTCTTCAATAATGACATCACGTTCAACCAGAATATCTTGTTCGGTAAGGTCCAAGTTGACCATCCGATCCGCCTCCATCTGCATCATGATCGGTAATCTGTCCGCCGCGACGCGTTGGTAATAAGCAGTGTAATCGTAGCTGGTAAAGGCGTTGTCCGTCCCGCCATTCTCGGCCACCGTTCGGGACAGTTCGCCCGCCGCAAGGTTTTTGGTTTTCTTGAATAACAGATGTTCCAAAAAATGCGCGACGCCTGATACGCCGGGTGTTTCATCGGCAGCACCTGCACGATACCACACCATATGCACCACCACAGTTGCACGGTGGTCTTCGATAACAACAACCTGCATGCCGTTATCCAACATGAATTCGCTGACCTGATCCTCAATTGCGGCATACGAGGCCGTTACAAACGTCAATCCAACACAAAACGATAACAACAGACGTAAAATCATAGGTATCCTCCGACAGCTATGGGACATGTACTTGAAATATTGCTTACTTCAAGGTCTCACACAGATAGGTGAAGTTTAATTGGCAGGCATAGACGGTGTGCTGACACCACGTTCGCGCCAACGCTGAACTTCTTTTTTGGCATCGAGTGTTTGACGGCGGTAAATTTGATTATAGCGATCCACGCGGAACAGTTTGATTTGCGAAAACCGCCCCTGAATCAATCGGAATCTGCGGTCTTCTTCTGAAACAGTTTCGCGAATATTGGGATCAAATCCAAACCGTGTTGCATAGGTCCACAGCGCACCGTCTTTAGTACCAGATTGGAAAGCCGTAACGCGGTTTGGATCGCCCCCCAACAATGCAATCGCATCCCCTTTGGGATGTGGATCAGTTAGATTTTTACCACCAGGGGTTGGCGTCGGTAGGCTTGCCAAATCTTGCGGCATTTCCAGTTCAAGGTTGGGGGAAATGGCAAATTCTTCTGGGCCAGCATAAGGATCATAAAGATCACGCAACTTGGGCGGCGTGTCAGAACACGCGCTTAGCATCATTGAGCCAATGACCCCAAAAATAACTGCGTATCTCATGCAACCTCCACTGCTTCGACCTTAGCAATAGCGCAAAGCAACAGCGCGGTCATCCGTCTTTTTTCGGTTGGGGGAAAATTGCCAAACCAATGGCGCCTACGAAAATGAAAATGTCGGCAACATTGAATGCATAAGGGTTTTGAATGCCGCAACAGCTCATGTTCAAAAAATCAACAACCGCCCCATAGCGCATGCGGTCATAGGCATTCCCAAGTGCCCCACCAATTAGCAACCCTGAAAACACCTGCGCCCATGGGCCAAAGCGTTCTTTCCATGCCCAGTAGGTGATGAACACGCTGACCCCAATCGCAATCGCAATCAGTACCCATCTTGTCCAAAGGGATTCATGGGCAAATAGCCCAAAATTCACCCCGTAATTCCACGCCATGTGAAAATTTAGCAAAGGAGGAAACACCTCGATCCGACCGACCAACGGCAATTCCACCACGTTCAGGATCAACATCTTTGAGATATAATCCAGCCCCGCGGCAAGAATTGCGATTTGGAATAAGCGCCGCATCTTAGTGACGGAAGTGGCGCATGCCAGTAAAGACCATTGCCAACCCTGCCTCATCCGCTGCGGCGATCACTTCATCGTCACGCATTGAACCACCCGGTTGGATGATAGCCTGTGCACCTGCCTCGGCTGCGGTCAACAGACCATCGGCGAATGGGAAAAACGCATCGGATGCCACAACCGACCCTTGGGTCAAGGGTGCATCAAGGCCCAGCGCCTCTGCCATATCAATGGACTTGCGTGCAGCGATCCGACAACTGTCAACGCGGCTCATTTGACCTGCGCCAATCCCGACTGTCGATTGATCTTTTACATAGACGATTGCATTTGATTTCACGTGTTTTGCAACATTCCATGCAAACAGCATATCGGCGATTTCGGCCTCTGTCGGTGCGCGTTTGGTCACAACTTTTAAATCTGCGGCTGTGATATGCCCATTATCTTTGTCCTGAACCAATAGGCCACCTGACACTTGGCGTACCGTCTTTGCCACTGCACGCGGATCGGCCATCGAACCTGTTGTCAAAAGGCGTAGGTTCTTTTTCGCAGCAAACAAATCAATCGCCTCTTGCGTGGCGTCAGGTGCGATCACAACCTCTGTAAAGATTTGGCAAATTTCTCCTGCTGTTTCAGCGTCCAGTGTTTGGTTCAACGCAACAATACCACCAAAGGCCGAGGTGCGATCACAGTCGTATGCCGCGCGGTATGCATCAACCAAGGACGCACCGCGCGCAGCGCCGCATGGGTTGGCATGTTTGATAATCGCGCATGCAGCACCCGTATCTGATCCAAACTCTGACACCAATTCAAACGCCGCGTCGGTATCGTTGATATTGTTATAAGACAATTCTTTGCCTTGGTGCTGAATAGCGGTCGCAACACCTGGGCGATCCGTTCCGTCCACATAAAATGATGCCGATTGATGCGGGTTTTCACCATACCGCAAAGATTGCGCCAGCATCCCTGCAACTGTGCGTCGGCGCGGTGTTTCCTCGCCAATCGCGGAGGCCATCCAGGTTGATACCGCAGCATCATAGGCCCCTGTGCGGGCATAGGCACGTTGCGCCATTTTTTGACGGAAAGTATATGTTGTTTGTCCCTCATGTGCGGCCAGCTCTGCCAAAAGCTCTTCGTAATCTTCAACGTCGACAACTGTGGTCACAAACCCATGGTTCTTCGCAGCGGCACGGATCATCGCTGGTCCACCAATGTCGATGTTCTCGATGCAGGTTTCGTAATCAGCACCTTTTGCAACGGTTTCTTCAAATGGATAGAGGTTCACAATCAGAAGGTCGATCCCACTAATCCCATGCTGCTCCATTGCGGCGGTGTGATCATCATTATCGCGCAACGCAAGCAAGCCACCATGTACCATTGGATGCAATGTTTTTACACGTCCATCCATCATTTCAGGAAACCCCGTCACATCCGCAACATCGCGCACATTAATTCCCGCATCGCGAATGGCTTTTGCACTTCCACCGGTCGATAGGATTTCGATGCCACCTGCGCTCAGCGCCTTGGCAAGGTCAATCAATCCAGTTTTATCAGAAACAGAAATAAGCGCGCGGCGCACGGGATAAAGGTTCGTCATTCTTCGTCTTCCTTGGGTCAACCTGTAGTACTAACTTCTTCGCGAAGTGTATCGCGAACAGCCGCCGCCGTGTCCTGTGCCTTGGCCAGTGACCAGCGCGTGCGCGTTCCATACTCTATTACACGCCGAGATAAAACGATCTGTTTTGTCGCGCGTGGCTGTAACCGTCCACGTTCCAAATAAACACTGGGTTCAAGGGACAATTCCGCCGCCCCATCATGGCGGAAGACCCAAACTTCACCGCTTTTTAAGGCAAGCGACACGGCATTCTCCCCTAAATCCAGATTAGCGTCGACGTCTGGATGTAAGTGAAATTTGATTTGTGTGTAGATACCTTCCAGCTTGCCCGCCTCTAATGCCCGGCCAAAGGTTTTTTTGTGGCTCTCCTTAATGGCGATCAACAAGTCCTCACCTGATAGTTTGCGTCCATCCAATGGCAATTGCAACTCGCGCACATGCGTCAATCCATATTTGGCAACATACCCATCATGCGCGCCATGAAACGAAATGAAGTCAAGGCCGTGCTTCATTTCAACGGGAACCTGTTTGGGACCTTCAACCAAAACCTCTCGGATAATACCACCATATGACAATTTACGTCCCAGAAGTGCACTTGATTGTCCGTCGATATATAATGAGGAATGGGATGGCGTGGCCCGTCCTGCGCTGCGCCAATCTTCGCCAAACGTATCCCCCGATCCACAATTCACAATGACCGCACGTCGGCCCGATGTCATTTCAAAGGCCAGCGTTGAGGCATGCGCATTTACCGCCGCACGCCCCCGAGGTGGGATTTCGGCGTCCACAATAATCGAGGTGCGCCCCGAGGAGAGGCGTGCAAATCCCATAGCCCATCCATCAGAATTCATGTCGCGATTACCCGACTGCAACAAAGCGTGATCCAATCGACCATCTAAACCACGGCCACCCCCATGAAATCGCGCAAGCCCCCCATCTGAGTGGCGCAAGGTACGTAAGGTTGGAGCAATGCGGCGCAAAGCCTTTTGATGGGATTCAGCGAGGGTCCATCCTGCTTCTTTCAACGCGGTCGCCGACCACGTCAGCAATGTGAAAACCTCAAGCAATTCTTCGGGATTACGCGTCAGAATACCGCCCGTTTTGTCAATCTGGGAACGACATTCACGTCCCAAGGCCCGCGTGGCAGGCTGCACATATTGCTCCATCCCCGTCAGCGAAAGGCCCGAGTATATCAACCCCGCCAAGGCCTCAAACCTTGGCAAACCATGTGTCGTCGCCGACCAGCGTTTTGCCAAAAAAATCGTCTGGCGCCCGAGCGCGCGAAAAAACCTTTTGGATTCTTCTGGTGTTCGGTCCTGTAAGATAAATAACGCATGATGGATCCAACGAATTAACCGCCGTCCCGTAATATCAGGCAACCACCCTGCACCACGTCCTGTGTCATATCGTTCAATCCAGCCGAACACCCAATCTTGAGCCTGTTTACGTGCATTTATATCACCCACTGCGGCCAAATCATCCAGCCACCCAAATCCATGCGCATGCTGTGCAAACATCAAATCTGGGGGGGCGATGTCCCATAACACCGCATTGGGCGCTTCGATCAAATGCCCCGCCAGCATTATGTTGCCAGCGGCCAATTGCTGACCCTTGGCAAAGCTGCCAATGGATCTGGGTTCGGGTTGAGAAACAAAGTCCGTTGCAGGTCTGTAAAAACCAACACGCCACGCTTGCAATCTGTGCATCGCCCGTTGATATCTCTGTACAACATTCCCTGCTGGTGCCATTTTTACCGCATCCCTCTTGCTGGCACTATAGGCAGCGGGTCTGCGTCTGTCATGGTCCAAAAATTGACAGTCTTAGATTTTTGTTAAAACCGCGATATAGAAACCATCAATGCCGCCTGCACCCCCCAACATATCAGGGGTTAGGCGAAGACCGCCTTCATCGCTGCGCATCTGTGGATCAATGAATTCAGCATTCATAGCTGTTTGATCGATCTGTAGGTTTTGGTGTCGCACAAGCGCCTTTTCCACCTGACATTCACCTTCATCAGGCAACAAAGAACATGTGCAATAGACCAATCGCCCGCCTGATTTCAGCAGACCGATAGCATGATCCAGTAGCTGGGATTGCAAATCGATCAAAGATCCAAAATCTGAACCATCCTTGGCATAAGGCAAATCAGGGTGGCGACGCATTGTTCCCGTAGCCGAACAGGGTGCATCCAGAAGAACAACATCAAACTCTCCAACCGTTTGCAGCGCATCCTTGATCTTGGTCCGCGCCACCAAACCCGTGCGTTCCAAGTTTTCTTTGACGCGGCCCATGCGGGATTGCGAATTATCAACGGCCATGACTTTGGCACCCGCGGCTGCAAGTTGCATGGTTTTTCCGCCTGGCGCACAACACAAATCAATTGCCGTTTTACCAAAAATATCGCCCAACAATCGCACGGGAAGAGCCGCGGCTGCATCCTGTACCCACCATGATCCATCTGCGAATCCAGGCAACGCCGATACCTGCCCCGCATTGCTCATGCGGATACTGCCACCAAGCACGATCTCACCACCCAATTCCCGAGCCCAATCATCGATCTGTGCCGAATCTTTTGGTGTGATATCCAAAGGCGGAGTGCCAAACTGGACGGCTTCAATCGCGGCAACACGTTCGGGTCCATAGGCCTCGACCAACGGAACGCGCAACCATTTTGGCAGACGCGGTGCGCGCAGCAACTCCCATTGCTCATGACCTCTATCGGCAACCTTACGCAGGATCGCGTTAACCAATCCCTTCATCGCAAAGGTCCGCTTATCCTGCCCGACCAATGCTACCGCCTCGTTCACAACACCATGGGCATCCCCGCCCATGCATATTTCGACTGTTGCCAACCGCAACACATTCCGGACCGATAGTGCGGGTTGTTTGCGCAAATGGCGATTTAATAAGCGATCCGCGCGTTCCATGCCGCGCAATGTGTCATTCGCCAACCGCTGGGCGCGTGCGCGATCAGGAGCAGATAGGGGATCAAGCACACCCGCTCCTAAAACCTCAGACATCAAGCGACCCTCACCCAAAACAGAGTTTAGTATCCGAAGCGCCATAGAGCGCGCAGTTGGAGCTGGTCGAGCCATATATTCAATCCTTGCCTTCAGTAGATGTGCGCGTATATCAATCCAAAGCACATGAGGAAACCCGTAAATGAGTGACCAAAACGATCTACCCGAAGCCGCAAAGCGCGCATTGGCCGAGGCGGAAGAGCGGCGCAAAAAAGCGAGAGAGCTGGAACTTCCCAAAGAATTGGGCGGACGCGATGGACCTGAACCTGTGCGGTATGGGGACTGGGAAAAGAAAGGGATCGCAGTCGATTTTTAATCCAACTGTGCCCCAATCGGGATATTTAAACCGCGCAAAAATGTTGCTGCATCTTGGGCAGATTTCCCAGCGCGTTGTAATTTTCGCACGCGCACAGCCCTCTGACCGCACGCAATAGTTAATCCATCCTTACCATCACAAACTTGTCCTGCTGGTCCGCTTTGATCAGATAGTGATGACGTCAACAATTTGATCCGTTCACCCTGATATTCACACCACGCTCCTGGAAAAGGCGAAAGTGCCCGGATCTGTTGATCCACTCTTTCGGCGGACGCAGACCAATCAATACGTGCCTCTGCCTTTTCAATCTTTTTGGCATATGTCACACCGTGCTCAGACTGGGAATTTGGGGTGAGTTCCGCATGGCGTTCTATGGCCTCAACAATCAAATCTGCCCCTTGCGTGGCCAGTTTATCATGCAGGCTTGCTGTGGTGTCCTGCGGGTCGATCGCCATATCACCCTGCAACAAAACGGGGCCTGTATCCAAACCAGCCTCCATCTGCATGATGCAAATACCGGTTTGTACGTCACCCGCCATAATCGCGCGATGGATCGGAGCCGCCCCACGCCAACGCGGCAGCAGCGATGCATGGATATTCCAACACCCCATCTGTGGCGCATCTAAAATGACGTGTGGCAGGATCAAACCGTAGGCCACCACAACCGCAAGGTCGGCATTTAGATCAATAAATGCTTGTTGATCCGCGGGATCCTTGAAATTCAATGGATGGCGCACCGTCAGGCCCAACTCCATCGCGCGTCGATGAACAGGGGTTGGGCGGTCCTTTTTGCCACGTCCTGCGGGACGTGGGGGTTGGCAATAGACACATACGATCTCATGGCCCGCACCGACCAATGCATCCAAGATTGGCACCGAAAAATCTGGTGTACCCATGAATACCAATCTCATTTCAGCTTCCTCGCCTTGCGCAGCAACATGTCGCGTTTAACCTTGGAGAGGTGATCAAAATACATCTTACCATGCAGATGATCTATTTGATGCTGGACTGAAGTGGCCCACAGTCCAACAAAATCACGCGTTTCCATTTCGCCGTCAGGGTTTAGATACTCGACCGTTACGGCGCGTGGACGTTTGACCACTGCTGACACGCCTGGCAAATTAGGACTGGCTTCTTGGTGCGAGCGTAATTCGATTGAGGCGTGCAAAATAACGGGGTTGGCAATTCTGATCACCTGCCCACGTTTTTCAGATGCATCAACGACGGCCAATCTTACCATTTCGCCGATTTGATTAGCGCCCATACCAACACCGGGCATCGACTCCATCGTGTCAACAAGATCCTGCCAGATAGCGCGATGGGCATCTGTAATCTGTTCGATTTCCACGGCAGGCGTGCGCAAGCGTTTATCAGGCCAAGGTAAGCAGGGGCGTGCCGCCATGGTTACGCCTCTTTCCCACGGGCGATATCACGCTTAAGCTTTTGCATTTTTCGGGTGATCATCTGTCGTTTCATTGCACTCAGGTAGTCAATGAACAGCCTACCGTTCAAATGGTCGATTTCATGCTGAACACAAGTCGACCACAGTCCATCAAACTCTTGCGTTTGTTCGCTTCCGTTCAAATCCATCCAGCGCACTTGCACTTGTTTTGGACGCGTCACCTCTGCAAATTGATCAGGAATTGACAGACAGCCTTCTTCATAAACATTTGTTTCGTCAGACACGGCAATGATTTCGGGATTGATCAAAACCATTGGGTTTGGCGCTTCATCTTCGCCCTTGACGCAGTCCATTACGATAATGCGCTCTGGCAATCCAATTTGCGGTGCAGCCAGTCCGATACCTGGTGCGTCATACATTGTTTCCAACATGTCGTCAGCAAGTTTGCGAATACGGTCATCGACATCAGGCAATGTGGCACACATCTTCTTTAGTCGTGGATCAGGATGTATCAAAATCGGGCGTTTCATGGCGAACCATCTAAGGCATTCGCGGACTTAGATCAACGGCTCTTGCACATGAGTGCGAAATCGCTAGCTTGCCATAAAATTATTTTCGGAGCGGCACATGAACTTTGACGAACGCATAGAGCGACGCGGCACCCATTCGGTAAAATGGGACATGATGGAAAGCCTTTATGGAGTGCCACAGGATGACGGGATCGCGATGTGGGTTGCCGATATGGATTTTCGCCCCCCCAACTGCGTTCAAAACGCATTGTCCAAAATGGCAGACGTGGGCGTTTATGGCTATTATGGAAATGATGCGCCGTATCGAAGCGCGATCTGCTGGTGGATGCAGGAACGCCATGGGTGGACCGTAGACCCCAGCTGGATTTTCACAACACATGGGTTGGTGAACGGAACGGGCATGTGTGTTGAAGCCTTTACCAACTCTGGGGACGGTGTTGTGCTATTTACACCAGTGTATCACGCGTTCGCACGTGTGATCGAGGCCGCAGATCGCCAAGTTGTCGAATGTCAGATGCCGATCGAAGATGGCCGCTATTTCATGGACTTCGCAGCCTATGATGCGCAAATGACCGGGAACGAAAGAATGGTAATCCTATGTTCACCGCATAACCCTGGTGGGCGTGTTTGGAGCAAACATGAATTACAAGGTGTTGCCGATTTCGCGACACGTCACGATCTGATCCTGGTGTCAGACGAAATTCACCATGACTTGGTGTATCCTGGCCATTCACATATCGCAATGCCATTGGTCGACCCAACAATCACCGACCGCTTGGTCATGATGACCGCTACGACCAAGACATTTAATATTGCGGGTAGCCATTCTGGAAACGTGATTATCGAGGATCCAGATCTGCGTGCGCGTTTTGCAAAGCGCATGGGCGGGCTTGGCATCAGTCCGAATAGTTTTGGCCTACATATGGCAGAGGCTGCCTATTCACCGGAAGGCGCAGAGTGGGTGGATGAATTGATGCTGTATTTGGACGTCAATCGCAAAATTTTTGACGATGCCGTAAATTCAATTCCCGGCGCAACGTCAATGAATCTAGACGCAACATATCTGGCCTGGGTTGATTTTTCAGGGATGGGGATGGAGCAATCTGAGGTAAATGAGCGCGTCTTTAAACAGGCGCGGATTGCCGCAAACCATGGGCCAACATTTGGCACTGGGGGTGAAACATTCCTGCGTTTCAATATCGCAACACCACGCAGCTATGTCGAAGAAGCAGTGAAACGACTGAAGGACGCCTTTAGCGATCTTCAGTGATTTTCAATCAATGCGATTGGGACGTTAGAGCGTTTGGCATAATCCAATGCTGGACACTCTTGTGCGGATGAATAACGTTTGAATTCAAACTGCAATTCACCATTTTCCTCGTTTGATGCAATGATCAAGCACTGCGATTTGTGCTCGCCGCCTTCAACGACATCAACAAATCCACGCAGCGCTGGCGCGGCATTGGCATCCATTGCAAACCCACGTTCCCACATGCGTAAAACTGGATACATATTACCGTCAAATTCAACCCAAGTTCGGGACTTTTTACGAAGTGTTGCGGTTTTTGCCTCTGCTAAACCCGCGAGAACATCTTTTGGTAGATAAGTAGACATCGCTGCAAATTCCTTTGTGGCACGATGGTATGATGTTCGATTGATTCCTCAAGTACCCAAAAGGGTAGCTTAACCATCCGAAATATCGATGCAGGACAACGTGTGCATGAATGCAGAGAACCTGCGCGTTGCCAGATGACCTAAGGCATTCTATTTCAAAACATAATTCAAATTGTTCAGGTAAGGATCATAGGAATGGGATTATTAATTAACGGTGAATGGTCCGATCAGTGGTATGACACAAAAGCAACAGGTGGCAAATTTGTCCGGACCGAAGCCCAATTTAGGAACTGGATTACAGCCGACGGCAGCGCGGGACTATCAGGCTCGGGCGGATACAAAGCCGAATCGGGTCGCTATCATCTCTACGTTTCTTACGCATGTCCTTGGGCACACCGTGCGTTATTATTCCGCGCCCTCAAAGGACTAGAGAAACACATTTCAGTTTCGGCGGTGCACCCAGACATGTTGGGCGACGGTTGGATTTTTGATGACAGCTATCCTGCGGCAACGATTGACCATTTGCACGGCAAACAATTCTTGCGCGATGTCTATTTAGTTGCGCAACCCGATGTCACAACCCGCGTGACCGTTCCTGTTCTGTGGGACAAGAAAACCAACACGATCGTTTCAAATGAATCTTCTGAAATTATTCGCATGTTGAATTTTGCGTTCAATGAAATCACAGGGAATTTTGACGATTACTGGCCCGAAGAACTTCGGAAGAATATCGAAGAAATAAACTACCGTATCTACTCGGATGTAAATAACGGCGTTTATAAATGCGGCTTTGCCACATCGCAATCTGCCTATGATGCTGCGATTCATCCGCTCTTTGACGCACTTGATTGGCTAGAAGATCACCTCACGACGAACAGGTATCTAATGGGTCAAGCACTGACCGAGGCAGACTGGCGTTTATTTACAACTCTCATCCGTTTTGACCCTGTCTATCACCTACATTTCAAATGTAATCGCAAACGGATCATCGATTACCCAAATCTATGGGCATACGTCCGTGAATTATATCAATGGCCAGGGGTCGCACAAACAGTGAACATGGATCACATCGTGCGCCATTATCACTATTCTCATGATACGATTAATCCAAATCGTATTTTGCCGATCAATCCAATATTAGATTATCATGCCCCTCACGGTCGCGACACATTGTGACGGTTGACAGCGTCATGTTAGATAATTGCGGCCAAATCGTCAGGCACCGTTTCTCTTTGAATATAGGCTCCATCATCGAAAAAATTGAAAGATTGATCCGTCACAAAAGAAACTGGTGTTTGTCGTAAAAATGACCTGATCATCTGGTTGCAGATAACCCACTATGTCGGCAACCGCGAAAACGCTATCTCCATCCAAAAGTAAGTCCAACACAACCATATGGTATGTTTCGGCCGCTTTGTCTTGCGAACTCGCGATATCGACATGCACTCGAAGTCGTTTTAGCCCACGACGCCATAGTGCCACCAGACGGCGCCCGCGTTCCACAATTAACACATTCACGTTAACCGAACCCAATTTCTATACAAGGCGTCAGTTTATGTTTTGGTATCTTCCATATTTACTAATGAGAGGTTAACGGTTGGTTAAGTTCGATGGGGAAAATCGCCTGCATGACGCAAGACCACAATAAAGCTGACACGCGCGATCACGGCGGAGGAATTGATGCCGCAATCGCCCAGTATGGCGGGACACGGAATGACTGGATCGATTTGTCCACTGGCATCAATCCAATGCCCTATCCATTGCCGAGTTTTCAAAATTATCATTGGTCACAATTGCCAGACAGTACAGCGTTTGACGCCTTTGAAGCTGCCGCGCGCGAATTTTGGCAGGTCCCAGAAAATGCAACGATCATTCCCGCCTCTGGTGCATCAGCAATTATAGCAATGCTGCCATCTGTGTTGATGGGGGGGACGGTGGTCATACCTGAACCAACATATAATGAACACGAAGCGGCATATTTGGCAAATGGTTGGGCAGTAGCGGACAATGGGGATGTCAAAACAATTGTTCACCCGAACAATCCTGATGGATACCTATATTCTGCGGCAGATTTAACCGCCCAAACATGCGTCATTGACGAAAGCTTTTGTGACGTATGCCCAGAACACAGCATGATTTCGCATGCCATTGATGATGGTCATCTTATTATCAAAAGCTTTGGCAAATTCTGGGGCCTTGCAGGCATGCGGTTAGGGGCTGTTATCACCCCCAAATCCTTCGCGCCTGCCCTGCGCGATCGGATCGGCCCATGGGCGGTGAGCGGCCCTGCCCTATACACGGGGACACGCGCTCTGCAAGACGCGCAATGGGCCATTGATACGCGACAGCGACTTGCAGAAGATGCACGAAAACTCGATGGGATCATGCTGAACAAAGGGGTTAAAACGCTTGGTGGAACCACATTGTTCCGCCTCTATCACGTTGACAATGCACTTCAATGGTATGACCGCTTCGCCAAACATCACATCTTGACCCGTGTGTTCCCCTACTCTCAGCACTTCTTGCGTTTGGGCATCCCAGCCCAACATCAGTGGCAACGCGTGGTTAGGGTCTAAGTATGGGGTTGGAACTAGTCATTGCAATGTTGCTTGACGCGGTGTTTGGCGAACCTCGTATGCTGTGGGATCGCTTACCTCATCCCGCCGTATTGATGGGACGCTTGGTTGCGCTTTTAGACCGCAAACTCAATACCGGGCATGAACGCAAATCAAGGGGCGTATTAGCGCTCTCTCTTTTATGCTTCAGCGCCGCTGTCATTGGCAGTTTGCTTAGTCAATTTGGCTGGGTCACTGAAATCATAGTCGCAGCAATCCTTTTGGCGCAAAAATCATTGGTTGATCACGTCAGGGCCGTGGCAACTGGGTTGCGCACCTCTATCAATGAAGGTCGGATTGCAGTGTCAATGATTGTTAGTCGCGATACCAAAGGCATGGACGAAGCACAGGTCGCGCGTTCAGCCATAGAATCCGCTGCTGAAAATTTCTCTGACGGTGTCATCGCGCCTGCATTCTGGTTTTTGGTCGGCGGTCTACCCGCAATGCTTGTTTATAAGTTCGTAAATACAGCAGACAGCATGATTGGGTATAAAACAGAACAATATCAGGAATTTGGTTGGGCATCTGCGCGGTTTGACGATCTTTTGAATTGGATACCTGCTCGGCTGAGTATGCTATTGATCTTGATATTTGCACAGCAGCCCTCAAGCGTTAGAGCAATTATATCAGACGCAAAACGACATAAATCGCCAAATGCAGGCTGGCCCGAAGCCGCAATGTCACGTGCGATCAACGTCGCATTGGCGGGTCCACGCAGTTATGATGGTCAACTCCAACAGCTCCCTTGGGTAAACGAAACAGGACGCCAAACCATTACTGCGGACGATGTCGACGCTGCCATTCGCATTTTATGGCGCGCGTGGAACTTGGCATGGATCGCAATCATCGTCATATCACTGATTTAATTACCCGTATGCATTTGAGATTTTGATTGTTACTGTCAACGAAATCAATTTGAGGAGTCTGGCGTGCGAGTAATTTTTTGTGTCCTGGCGACCCTATCGCTCTCATCCGCAGCCTATGCAGTACAATGCGGCGGATCATTTGAGGGATTTGTAAATGGCCTAAAATCAGAAGCACGTGATTTAGGGTACTCAAATCGTCAGGTGAGCGGCTTTTTTTCTGGGGTCGCTCAAGACCCCAAAGTGATCAAAGCCGATCGTTCACAAGGTGTATTTCAACTCCCCTTTCTAGAATTTTCTGGCCGTCTGATCAGTAAACATCGGCGCGATCATGGGGCAAAAAACCTTAAGAAATACAAGGATGTTTTTGACCGTATTGAAGGTGATTATGGAATTTCACGGGGTGTATTGACAGCATTTTGGGCATTTGAAACAGACTTTGGCGCATTCCAAGGTGATTTCAATACACTAAATGCATTGGTCACACTTTCGCATGACTGCCGCCGTCCCGAATTATTCCGACCTCAGGTTTTCGCAGCGCTAGAATTATTTACGCGTGGTGATTTTGACCCTCTTTCAACAACAGGCGCCTGGGCTGGTGAAATCGGGATGGTTCAAATGCTGCCTGGTGATATCATTGAAAGTGGGATTGACGGCGACGGGGATGGTCAGATCAATCTCAAAACTTCGGCTCCGGATGCCTTGCTAAGTGGTGCGCACATGCTGTCCAACTTGGGCTGGCGCGCAGGCCAACCTTGGCTACAAGAGGTGGTCGTTCCAAACAATTTGCCTTGGGGTGAAACAGGGTTGGACAAACAGAAATCTGTGCATGAATGGAAACGTTTAGGAGTAACCCCGCGAGAAGGGCGCCTTGGGGACGCCTCTTTGCCAGCCTCGATAATTCTCCCTCAAGGCCGCAAAGGACCCGCGTTCATCACTTACCCGAACTTTGAGGTCTACTTTGAATGGAACCAAAGCTTTGTTTACGTGACGACCGCTGCGTATTTCGCAACGCGCCTGGAAGGTGCCTCACCATATATATCAGGTTCACCAGATCCAGCGCTTTCTAATGCTGAAATGAAACAACTGCAAACACGGCTACAGTCGCTAGGCTATAGTGTAGGCAAAATCGATGGAATTTTGGGCGCAAATACACGCGCCGCCGTTCAGGACATTCAGCAAAAACTGGGATTACCCGCAGACGCATGGCCGACACGCGAACTGCTGAACCGTCTCTAAGCCGCGGAATGATTGGCGGGGCAATGTGCACCTACACAAACGGCAGACGAAATCCCGATTAGGCAACCAGTTGTTCAGCTTTTTTGAGATCGACCGACACCAACTGACTAACTCCTTGCTCTTGCATTGTCACACCAAACAAACGATCCATTCGCGCCATCGTCACAGCGTGGTGTGTAATAATTAGGAATCGTGTATCCGTACGGCGGCACATTTCGTCCAGCAAATCGCAAAACCGCGTTACGTTTGCATCATCCAACGGCGCATCAACTTCGTCCAAAACACAAATCGGTGCTGGGTTTGCCAAGAACACAGCAAAAATCAAAGCAAGTGCGGTCAACGTTTGTTCACCACCTGACAACAGGGACAGCGTCGCTAATTTCTTACCGGGTGGTTGGCACATAATTTCTAGGCCCGCATCTAATGGATCTTCACTTTCAACCAGAACCAAATTTGCTTCACCGCCACCAAACAAGTGCTTGAACAAGTTTCCAAAATTCTCATTTACTTGCTCAAACGCTGTCAACAAACGTTCACGCCCCTCACGGTTCAGGCTCGCAATCCCCCCTCGCAGCGCTTTGATCGCTTCTTCTAAGTCCGTCTTTTCATTTAGCAACTGAGCATGCTCGTGTTCAACTTCACGTGCGTCTTCCTCTGCACGCAAATTAACGGCTCCTAGTGCGTCACGCTGTCGTTTCAGACGGTTAACCTCTGCCTCAACCTGATCGGACGGCGGCATTCTTTCAGCATCCGTATTCAGGTTCTCCAACAGCGCATCTGGTGTGGTTTCCAACACTTCTTGAATGCGGTCCTTTGCGGCTTGAACAGCCTCACGTGCGGCTTCTGTGCGTGCTTCTGCGGCAGCACGTACTTCTCGCGCTTCCGATGCTGTGCGTTCCAAATCGCGCTCTTTGTTCATGCACTCACGCACATGCACTTCCCCTATGGCAAGCTCATCTGCCGCCGCCTGTCGGCGTTTTTCTGCGTCCTCAACCGCCTGACCCAAGGCATCGCGTTGCGCCGTAATCTCGGTTGGTACCGCGATCGCTGTTGCCAATTCTGCTTCTGCTTGACCTTTGCGTTCAAACAGTTCAGCAGAGCGTTTTTCCGCTATTTCCAATCGGTGTCGCCAACCGCTTAACTCCTTCGTTACTTCTTGGATGCGGCGCGTTCTTGCTTCACCCTCACGGCGCACCTCATCAAATGTTGAACGCTTGGTCATCATTGTCATTCGTGCGGCTTCAACGGTCATGCGTAGATCTTCAATTTCATCTCGCGCTGCTTCCAAATCGCCAAGAGATTTAAGGGCGTTTTCCGCTTCATTGCGTTGGCGAATGGCAACATTCGCCTCCTCCTCATGCCGCTCAACCGCAAGCTTCAGGGTTTCAATACGGCCCTGCACCATATCGCTATCTGCTTCAGCACGGCTCATCAAACGGGCAGCCTCGCCAACTTCGCGGTCCGCTTCCCTGCGTGCGTCGCGCGCCTCACGCTCCGTAAGAGCCTGCTCGGCCAATAGATCGTTTAAACTTTCGTGTGCCTTTTGCGCAGCCCCCATGCGCACTGTTGCGCGCTCTAACAATTGCTTTAACTCTTCCAAACGGTTCAATTGTTGCAAGCGTAACGCGGCTGAGGATGGCGCGTCTTCGGCCCAGGCGCGGAACCCATCCCAGCGCCATACATCCCCTTCGGTACTAACCAAACGCTGTCCAGGTTTTAACAAGGGCTGTAAACGGTTTCCGTCATCCGCATCAACCAAACCGATTTGCCCCATACGGCGACCCAATACATCAGGAACCGACACGTGTTCCGAAAGTGCCGTGACGCCATCGGGAAGCCGTTGATCTTGTCCATAGGCGGGCAACACAGCCCATCCTGTTGGACCATCTATATCAACTTCAGGCGCGCGCAGGTCATCGGCCAATGCCGCGCCTAGCGCCTTTTCAAATCCCTTTTCAACCTGCAAACGGTCAATGATTTGGCCGCCTTCTGCGGTATCCCGTTCAACCAATTTCGCCAGCGCAATTACTTCGGCACGGATTGCATTGGTTTCTCCCTCTGCTTCTGATCTCTCTGCGCGCGCGTTCGCTTCACGTGATTGTGTTTCACTTCGCGCGTGCTCAATCTTGGCCAGCGCCTGTTCCGTCTGCGCCGCAGCCGCAACCACTGTTGCCGAGCGCGTTTTTGCCTCATCAAGAAGCTGCGTTACGTGCGATAGTTTTTCTTCTGCCTCTTCCGCGGACTGACGGGCCGTAACGGCAGATGCCTCTGATCTTTCGACCATTTTTTTCATGTCATCAAACAAACGCTGCGCACTTTGATGACGAGCTGCAAGTCGCGCGACATCTTCGGTCTTTTCTGACAGCTCGGCCTCACGATCTTGTAAAACACCCGCTGCATCTTGTGCTGCTGTTTGCGCTGAGGCCAGCTTTTCATCTTGACCTTCGGTAGCCTTGGCCAATTCGCGCGCTTCCCACTCCAAACGTTCGATCGTTTCGCCGGCATCTTTATTCAGGCCAGTTTCGCGTTCCGTATCCCGCACAAGCTGTTCAATTCTATTTTGCAGGGTTAAAATGCGCTCTTTGGCCTGCGCTTCTTGTTCGTTCAAGCTATCGCGTTGCACATTTAAACGCTGCAAGATTGCCGACGCTACTGCCTCTTCTTCGCGCAAAGGAGGCATCGCCTCTTCTGCAGCTTCACGTGCGTTAGTGGACATCCGCACCTCTGCCTCGGATTGAGACGCCGCCAAGATACGCTCTTTCAACTGTTGCTCAGCGGATAGGCGAGCATGATCCGCCTCCTGCCAGCGTTGAAATAGCAATAATCCTTCTGCATGACGCAAACTTTCGCCAATTTCGCGGTAGCGCGCGGCCTGCTTGGCCTGACGCATCAATTGTGCCAATTGATTGCTTAACTGCTCAATTACGTCATCGACGCGCAAAAGGTTTGCTTCGGCTGATTTCAATTTGAGCTCAGCTTCGTGACGGCGTTGATACAGTCCCGAAATACCAGCTGCCTCTTCCAATATACGCCGACGGTTTTTTGGTTTGGCGTTGATCAGTTCCGAAATCTGCCCCTGTCGCACCAACGCAGGGGAATGTGCCCCAGTCGAAGCATCAGCAAACAACATTTGCACGTCGCGGGCGCGCACATCTTTGCCCAGAACTTTGTACGCGCTGCCCACATCACGGGTGATCCTGCGCACGATATCCAACACATCGCTCTCGTTAAAACCGCTCGGGGCGAGCCGTTCTGAGTTATCAAGGGTCAGTGATACTTCTGCAAAGTTTCGTGCAGGGCGCGTTGCAGCGCCGGCGAAAATCACATCCTCCATGCCACCACCACGCATCGCAGTGGGGCGGTTTTCGCCCATGACCCACCTCAAGGCTTCCAACAAGTTAGATTTCCCACACCCATTTGGGCCAACAACACCAGTCAAACCATCCTGAATCAGAAGTTCAGTTGGATCTACAAAGCTTTTGAAGCCCGTGAGTTTCAGCCGCGTGAAGCGCAAAATCGTTGCCTAATCATTGATTCTCTTATGTCGATGGTCCTACGCACAGTAAATTGAGTCAACATGGACACCCACGATATTGCCATTCGAAGGAAAGTTATCCACAATATATTGCGACTTCATCGTCCATATCTAAAACTTCAACACACACTTAAATGACCATCTCAATTGAATACGCATCCCCCAAACACCCTGAAATTCGCAAGCTGTTGCAGGCGAGCCATGACTTGATGGGTAGTCTTTTTCCTGCTGACGCGAACCATTTTCTATCCATTGGCGCATTGTGTGACGAGCGGGTTCATTTTTTCGGTATTAGGGTTGAAGGCAATTATCAGGCCTGCGGGGCCCTTGCGGTAAAAGAGGATTATGGCGAGTTGAAATCCATTTTCACAGACCCCATCGCGCGGGGTCGTGGTTTGGGGCGAACAATCATTCAGCATATTGAAGGAACCGCCAGGAATTTAGGGCTGTCACAATTAAAGCTTGAAACTGGATCATTGCTGCATGATGCACATCGTTTGTACGAACGCGAGGGTTTTGTTTCCTGTGGACCGTTTGGCGAGTATGAACCCACCGAATTTTCGGTATTCATGTGCAAAGACCTGAAAAAGGTATAATTTGTCATTTTCAGCTTAAGCGATATATTGGTCAAATCATCAAACCAATAAGGCCCATTCATGCCATTTGAAAAAATCACAGCAGGCAAGTTATCGCAGGCTGTCACGCATCAGATCGAGGAATTGATCCTAAGCGGCATTTTACGTCCTGGCGAACGCTTGCCATCTGAACGCGAATTGGCGGATCGCATGGGGGTATCACGTCCATCCCTACGTGAAGCGATTGCGGATTTACAAGAAAAAGGCTTACTATCATCCCGTGCAGGTGCTGGAATTTTTGTGGCCGATGTTTTGGGAAATGCGTTTTCACCTGCACTTGTGTCTTTGTTCAGCGAACATGATGCCGCGGTATTTGATTATGTTGCATTCCGTCGTGATATGGAGGGACTGGCAGCAGAACGCGCGGCACGTTTAGGATCGGATACAGATTTGCGGGTGATTCAAACCATTTTCGATAAGATGGCTACAGCGCATACCAAACGAAATCCAACCGATGAAGCACAATTAGACGCAGAATTTCACCTGTCCATTATCGAGGCCAGTCATAACGTAATCATGCTGCACATGATGCGTTCGATGTACGAATTATTGCGCGAAGGCGTATTTTACAATCGTCAGGTTATGTTCCGGCAGCGCACAACGCGGGATGAATTATTGAACCAACACAAAGCGATCAATAACGCGATCCAACAACGTGATCCAGCCGCAGCGCGCGCATCGGTTGAAGCACACATGGATTATGTGAAAGCATCCCTGCAAGATTCAATGACTGCCGAACGCAACGAAGAAATCGCAAAGCGGCGCTATGAACACGAGCTAAGCCGCGATTAATCAACCGCGTCTGCGCACGCGATCCCATTTGTCTGCAAACCAATCGCTGACACGTTCAGTGGTTGGATCAATCCTGGCGCGGCGAAACCTCACCCAACGCACGCAAGCCGCCCAAAACACGGCAGCAAACACAATCAGAAACAAAATGTTAAACCATGGGATCAATTGTACCTCAGGTCCGTCAACTGGTTTTACTTTGGTTGCATTTGGGAAAATCGACAGCAATTCAATTCGCCAACCATAGTGTGACACTGCAACCCATTGGGGCGTTTGATCATCAGCCTTCGAAATCAGATCCGCCGCACGCGCCTGTAGGTTTGAGGTGTTGAATTTGAAATAGGGTGGCCAACCAAACCCCGTATCTTCGTTGCGATAAACACGCGGTTTCCCATTAGCGCCTGTCGTCTGGATAAAGAAAACGTCGCGATTTGAATTTCCCGCAGCACTACCTGCGTCACCCGATGACCAGAACCAAATGTTTGCCCCAGGATCAACCCGTTTTTCATAGGTGTCGGTTATACGCACAATGTCCCGCTGGGGCAGGTTATAATGTAAAACCGCCACCAACAACGTGATAAGTATCAGCCTAAAAATCCATTTAATCATAGTTATCCCCAGTAACATAACGCCGCATATAAGCAGTTTTAAGGCAACTTAAACCATCAAAACGGGCATTTTGTACGGAACCGCAATCCTTTTCCACTTTCTGGATGGTTTATGCGCAACTCTTCTGAATGCAACAAAAGACGTGGGAAGTCCGTAACTGTTTCAGGTGAATATAAAGGATCACCCAAAATCGGATGCCCGATCGCCAAACAGTGTATACGCAACTGATGCGAACGGCCCGTTTTCGGAAATAGGCGCAAACGCGATTGATCATCTGTAACAGATACTCGTTTGAATTTTGTCACGGCAGGTTTGCCCGTATCATGGCACACCATTTGCTTTGGTCGATTAGGCCAATCAACGATCAGGGGCAAATCAATTTCACCTTCGCTTTCCTGGACCTCACCCGCAACGCAGGCCACATATGCTTTCTTCGTCCTGCGCGCTTCGAATTGCATCGACATTGAACGCTGTGCATGCGGCGTCAGCGCAAAAACCATGACCCCAGATGTATCCCGATCCAAACGGTGCACCAATAATGCTTCGGGAAAGGCCACCATGACACGTGAAAGCATACAGTCTGACAGATGTTCTCCTTTGCCAGGAACCGATAACAACCCTGTAGGTTTATTAACCGCCACAACATGCGCATCTTCATAGACCACCTCAATCGGATCGTTGGGCGGGTTATATTCAGATCGGAAGGGTGGCATGAAACGTTGTCCTGAGTAAAAAGCTGTCTCTTTGCTTTAGCCTTCAAGCCTCCATTCCTCAATCAAGATTTTCGTTGCAAGAATCAGGTTTCTGCGGCAATCATGAAATTATTAATGAAATTTTCACGGATTATCCATGACAATCCAGACACAAATTGCGCAAAAAACAATTGGTGCAGATGTCCGCGCCTTGCGTAAAGCGCGTGGTCTGACGCTATCGCAGATGGCACAAAACATGGGTAAATCCGTTGGATGGCTTAGCCAAGTTGAACGTGATCTTTCTACCCCAACTGCAGAAGATATTGCAGGACTCGCTAAAACCCTGGACGTCTCTGAGGCGATTTTTGGGTTAGAGGAAACAATTCCTGAAATTGAACAAGGCTATATCGTGCGCGCGGGTGCGCGCCGTGATATTTCAGAACGCCAAACAGGTTTGAAAGAGGGCTTGCTTTCGCCAGATTTGACCGATGATTTCGAAATGATCCATTCGATCTTTGAACCAGGATCGAAAACGGCAGAGCCTGTATTACGTGCTACTCAAGAAGTCGCGTACATCATCCAAGGAAAATTGGAACTGGTCATTGGCGGGCGTAGATTTACAGTCGGCGCGGGCGATAGTTTCCGCATACGTGGTGAAATGTTTGAATGGTCAAACCCCTACCCAGATCCGGCGATTGCGATCTGGGTGATTGCCCCACCGGTGTATTAAATGAGCATTGAGGGATGGTTCATATTCGCAACGTTTTGGGTGCTGTTTGTCACAACCCCCGGCCCGAATGCGGTGAATTGCATCAAAACCGCAATTGAGATCGGGTTTCGCAAAAGCCTGATCTGTGTCGTTGGAATTTTAACACAGGCCTGTTTGTTCCTTGGGCTATCGGCCGTTGGAGTATCCGCATTGATTTTAACATCTCCCATGCTGTTCGAAATCTTGCGGTGGGGCGGTGTAGCATTTTTGATTTGGCTTGGTATTCGAAATTGGGTTCAGGCAGGGTGCTCCCGCAAAAACAATGTGGTTTCGCACAAAACGCTCTACGTGAAAGCGTTTCTCATCGCGGCCATAAATCCAAAATCCCTTGCTGGTTACATCGCAGCGTTCTCCCAGTTTGTGGAAGCCGACGTCCCAATTAGAACACAGATGTGGGTGATTGCCCCTACGGCACTGATCCTTACCACACTAAGTTACACAGGGTATTGCGCGCTTGGGGCACACCTCGGGCGCCGCGCGCTTGATCACATTACAAATTTCTGGATCCAACGAATATTAGCCGCATGTTTTGTCGCATACGGAATATTACTTGGACTGGCTGCTCGATAAATCACGAAAAAAAGGAGTGTATGAAAATGTCAGAATTTCCAACCACTGCACGCATCGTCATAATCGGAGGGGGTGCTGTTGGCGCATCCTGTGTATATCATTTGGCCAAAATGGGCTGGAGCGACTGTATCCTTCTTGAAAAAAATGAGCTGACTGCGGGATCGACATGGCACGCGGCAGGCAACGTTCCAACATTTTCGACCAGTTGGTCAATAATGAATATGCAGCGGTATTCAACCGAACTGTATCGCGGGTTAGGAGAAGCAGTTGACTATCCGATGAACTATCACGTCACAGGGTCAATTCGTCTTGCCCACTCAAAAGAGCGGATGCAGGAATTTGAACGCGCGGCGGGTATGGGCCGTTATCAGGGAATGCCAATCGAAATCCTAAACCCTGCAGAAACACAGGAACGCTATCCGTTCCTTGAAACGCATGACCTGACAGGCTCACTTTATGATCCGCATGACGGGGACATCGACCCAGCGCAATTGACTCAGGCTCTTGCCAAAGGTGCGCGTGATATGGGTGCGCAAATCCTTCGCTTCACCCCTGCAACTGGGATTAGCCGCGAAAACGGTGAATGGATTGTTCACACTGAAAAGGGGGACATTCGCTGTGAATACGTGGTAAATGCCGCGGGATATTACGCACAACGTGTTGGCGAATGGTTTAAACCATATGGTGGCCGCACTGTTCCGATGATGGTCATGTCACACCAATATCTGCTCTCAGAAGAAGTCCCCGAGATCGAGACTTATACAAAAGAAACAGGTCACAAACTGCCTCTACTACGCGATGTAGACAGCAGCTATTACCTGCGTCAGGAAAAGCACGGCTTCAACCTGGGCCCCTATGAGCGCAACTGCAAGGGTCACTGGATGACACCAAATGATCCGATGCCTGATGACTTTAGCTTCCAACTCTATCCAGACGACCTTGAACGGATTGAATGGTATATCGAGGACGCCATGGCACGCGTTCCACTACTAGGTACCTCTGGGGTTAGCCGCGTGATCAACGGTCCAATTCCATACGCACCCGATGGCCTACCGCTGATCGGGCCAATGCCGGGTGTGCCAAATGCGTTTGAGGCTTGTGTATTCACATTTGGGATCGCGCAATCCGGCGGCGCAGGCAAGGTGTTGGCGGAATGGGTGGTCGAGGGACAAACCGAATGGGATATGTGGTCCGTCGATCCGCGTCGTTACACCGATTATACAGACCAAGATTACTGTGATCAAAAGGGCATGGAAGTTTATGGTCACGAATATGCAATGCATTTCCCGTGGCATGAATGGCCCGCGGGACGCAACAAAAAACTTTCACCTCTTCACAGTCGCCTACAGGACGCAGGCGCACAATTTGGGGCCTACAACGGTTGGGAACGCGCAAATTGGTTCGCTCAAGCGGGTGATGACACCAGCGAAGAAAGCACACAAACATGGGATCGTGCGGGACCATGGGAACGACGCATCCGTGAAGAATGCGAAGCGGTGCGCGATAACTGCGGAATCCTCGCGATTACTGGGTTCTCGCGCTATCATGTGACCGGGCGAGGTGCGCGTGAGTTTGTCGATGGTTTGACAGCCTCTCGCCTTCCGAAACCTGGGCGCATTTCGCTTGCCTATTTTCCTGATAACCGTGGTCGCATACTAACGGAAATGTCCGTGATGGCCTGGTCCGAAGAGGAAGTTGGCCTAATCACTGCGGCAACTGCGCAATGGCACGATATGGAAATCCTGACACGCCAAGCGCCAGAAGGGATCACAATCACCGACAACACCAAAGAGATGGAGTGTTTGTTGGTCACAGGGCCAAATGCACGCAAAATCCTTGAACCTATCACCGAAGGACATGATCTATCTGCTTCCTGGCTGTCCATCAGCATGGAAGGTACCGTTGCAGGCAATAAATGCGCATTGGCGCGCGTGTCCTTTGCGGGCGAATTGGGTTGGGAAATTCACTGTGCCATTGATGCTGCTCCTGCGATTTGGGACGCCATAACTGATGCAGGTGCAAAACCATTTGGGATGTGGGCTTTGAACTCACTTCGGATCGAAAAAGGGTACCGCGCATGGAAGGGCGATTTGTCCACTGATTACAGCCTACTTGAAGGCGGATTGGAACGTTTCGTCAAATTGGACAAAGAGGTTGATTTCCCGGGCAAGGCCGCAATGTTGGCGGAAAAACAGCAAGGCGTTGCAAACCGTTTTGTCACACTGACAGTGGATGCAGGAGCCTGTGATGCGCCATACATGTCCACCCTGTGGCAAGGGGATGAAGTTGTTGGTGAAACAACATCAGGCGCGTGGGGGTATCGTGTAAATACCTCAATCGCATTGGGTATGTTGCGCACCGATCTTGCCGTTCCTGGCACCGAGATCGAGGTTGAGATTTATGGACAACGCCACAAGGCTGTCGTCCAAGAAGATCAACCATTGTGGGACCCAACGAATGCGCGTTTGCGCGCCTAACCTGCGGAGGTCAGATTGGACATCACACTTCTTGATGGGTCTATTGGCCAAGAATTGCTGAAGCGTTCAGGCGATACGCCAACCGCGCTTTGGTCAACGATGGTTATGATTGAACATCCAGAATTGGTAGATCAGGTTCACGCGGAATATTTCCGCGTGGGCGCAACGATTGCCACAACCAACACCTATCCCGTGTTGCAGGATAGGCTGGATACCAATGGGTGTGATTTGGATATTCGCCGTCTGTGGGATGCCGCCATCAAATCTGCGCGGAATGCAGCGCTCTCTAATGGGCACGGCCGCGTTGCGGGGTCGATCGGCCCGCTGATCGCAACCTATCGCCCAGATATTTGCCCCGAACCCGCGAATGCAGAACAACAATATGTGGATATTGTTGCGCATTTGGCAGCGCAGACCGATTTTTTGCTGATCGAAACGGTATCATCCCTGAAACAGGCAGAGGGCGCATTACGCGCGACGGATAAAACCGACAACCCTGTTTGGATTGCTTTTTCCGTTGATGATTTTGATGGATCAAAACTGCGCTCTGGTGAAAATATCTCGGAAATTTCGAACGTTTTGAAAAATCATCGTGTTGATGCGATTCTGGTGAATTGCTCTCGCCCAGAGGCGGTGACCGATGCGCTAAAGCACATGAAATCATTTGGCCTGCCCTATGGAGCCTATGCCAACGGGTTCACAAAAATTTCAGACGGTTTTTTAACAGATAAACCAACAGTAGACGCCCTAAGCGAACGTCATGATCTTGGGCCTGCTGAATACGCAAAATTTGCAATGCACTGGATCGACCAGGGTGCAACCATCGTTGGTGGCTGCTGCGAAGTTGGTCCAGAACACATCCAAGAATTGGCCAAGCAGATCAAAGACATTGGTCATAATATCGTGTGAGGAATTTAACATGCCTACCCTACCAAACAAAACACGGGTCGTAATCATTGGCGGCGGTGTCATCGGATGTTCGGTGGCCTATCACCTAACGAAATTGGGTTGGAAAGACGTCGTGTTGTTGGAACGCAAACAGCTGACTTCTGGGACAACATGGCATGCAGCCGGATTAATTGCCCAGTTGCGCGCGACTGCGAATATGACAAAGCTCGCCAAATACTCTCAGGAACTTTACGGCGCGCTAGAAGAAGAAACTGGGGTTGCTACTGGGTTTAAGCGCGTTGGATCAATCACCGTCGCGCTAACCGAAGAACGTATGGAAGAGCTGAGCCGCAGTGCCGCGATGGCCCGTGCATTTGGCGTTGAAATCGAAGAAATTTCACCAGCAGAGGTTGGCGCGCGCTACGAACACCTGAATCTGGAAAATCTGGTTGGTGGTGTTTACTTGCCCAAAGATGGTCAAGGGGATCCCGCAAATATCGCATTGGCCATGGCCAAAGGTGCACGGATGCGCGGCGCAATCGTGCAAGAGCGCGTGCGCGTGTCAAACATCCACAAAAACGGCCGCCGTGTCACTGGCGTTGATTGGATCTCTGAAGATGGCGATCAGGGACATATCGAATGCGATATGATCGTGAACTGTGCAGGTATGTGGGGCCACGAAGTTGGGCGTATGGCGGGCGTCAATGTTCCGCTTCATGCATGCGAACACTTTTACATCGTGTCCGAACCAATTGAAGGACTAAACCAGCTACCCGTTTTGCGCGTTCCCGACGAATGCGCCTATTACAAAGAAGATGCAGGCAAGATGATGTTGGGCGCGTTTGAGCCGAAGTCAAAACCATGGGCAACGGATGGCATTCCCGCAGATTTCGAATTTGACCAACTACCCGAAGATTTCGACCATTTTGAACCAATCTTGGAAATGGCAGTAAACCGGATGCCGATGTTGGGCGAGGCAGGCATTCACACTTTCTTCAATGGACCAGAAAGTTTTACACCCGATGATGCTTATCACTTGGGCCTTGCACCAGAAATGGACAATGTTTGGATTGCCGCAGGCTTTAACTCAATCGGCATCCAATCCGCAGGTGGGGCGGGTATGGCCCTGTCGCAATGGATGGACAGCGGCGAAAAACCCTTTGATTTGGGTGATGTTGATATTTCACGCATGAACCCATTCCAAGGGAACAAAACCTATCTATTTGAACGATCCAAGGAAACATTGGGCCTGCTTTATGCAGATCACTTCCCCTATCGTCAAAAGGCCACCGCACGGAGCATTCGCCGCACACCATTCCATCACCATTTGAACCAAAACGGCGCTGTCTTTGGAGAGTTGGCGGGATGGGAACGCGCGAACTGGTTCGCTGATGAAGGCCAAGAACGCGAATATCAATACAGCTGGAAACGCCAAAACTGGTTTGAAAATTCCGCGCGCGAACACCGAGCAATCCGAGAAAATGTGGGAATGTACGATATGTCCTCATTCGGGAAAATCCGGGTTGAGGGGCGTGACGCCGGGGCATTTTTAGACCACATCTGCGGGGCGAATATGTCGGTTCCTGCAGGCAAAATCGTGTATACTCAATTCCTGAATGAACGCGCAGGGATCGAGGCGGATGTCACCGTCACACGCCTGTCTGAGACGGCCTATTTGGTGGTGACACCCGCGGCCACACGTTTGGCGGATGAAACATGGATGCGCCGTCACGTTGGAGATCGCAATGTTGTGATCACTGATGTCACCGCGTCCGAAGGTGTGTTGGCCGTCATGGGGCCGAATGCGCGTAAACTGATGCAGGCCGTGTCACCCAATGATTTTTCAAATGATGTGAACCCCTTTGGCACAGCCCAAGAGATTGAAATTGGCATGGGTCTGGCACGTGTGCATCGCGTGTCCTATGTCGGTGAATTGGGTTGGGAAATCTATGTTGGCGCGGATCAGGCGGGGCATATTTTTGAAACCCTCTGGAACGCGGGTCAGGATCATGGCCTGAAACTCTGTGGCATGCATATGATGGACAGCTGCCGTATTGAAAAGGCATTCCGCCACTTTGGTCATGACATCACAACCGAAGATAACGTAATTGCAGCCGGTCTGGGGTTTGCCGTTTCAACCAAGAAAGAGGCGTTCATAGGTCGTGATGCGGTTTTGCGGACCAAGGAAAATGGCCCCGAAAGCCGAATGGTGCAGTTCCTATTGAATGACCCAGAACCGCTGCTCTATCACAATGAACCGATCCTGCGGGATGGGAAAATTGTTGGCTATCTTAGCTCGGGGTCTTATGGCCATCACTTGGGCGGCGCGGTTGGCATGGGCTATGTCCCATGCGTAGGTGAAAGTGCTGCTGATGTTTTGGCCTCATCCTATCAAATCGATGTGGCAGGTACCTTGGTGGATGCCACCGTATCACTAAAACCAATGTACGATCCCACAGGCAAACGCACCAAAGTCTAATTTACTTCAGCTTTGGTGGCGAATTCGGATCCATCCCCGGTGCAGATCTGGAGATTTTTTCTTGGACAACCTCTGGCAATTCAAACCGCAAGCCAGCCTTTGCAATGGCGGCTGCGGCAGGTTCATCCGCGTCAAAAAACGCAACATCCAAACTGGCCGCATCAACGCCAGAAAACGCAATCGCCTCATGCGTGGATTTGGCCAATGCACGTTCGGCGTTTGGTTCTGCATTGATAAACGCCAATAAATGCCCACGGCTATCGTCATCATACACGACCTGACACAGCCAGACCTGTTCAACCAAACCCGCGGCCGCAACCAATTTTGTATCCAGTGCGCTTAACACCTGTTCAGGAATGCCCGCAGGTGGCAGAAACTCCGCAGGACGTGCCTCAAACTCATCGGGGGTTTCACTTAGCGCATCACTTAACCACTCAATGGCATCACTTGGGATCAACGTCTCGGAACTCTCAACTCCCAGATTCAGACCCATTCCCATTTTTTCCATAACCAACATGGATACCAACACCCGACCCGATAGCGCGACATAGGGTGCAACATCGCCTGCGAAGTTAGCCAGACGGTCCGCCGTATCAAAGGCAAGAACCAGATTTTCATCACCGCCCTCAATTACCTTAGGTTCTATGACATCTGAGGCCGCCTCTTTTTCCAATAATAGGTACAGTTCTGCGTCTGCGACACGTTCATAAAATGCAAGGTGTGCGACCTCATCCTCGGGCGCGGCTTGCATTGCGGCATATGCACTATCAATCACTGTTTCACTCATCTCAGCTCCTCTTGGATACGGCGGCGCAGTTCGGGCAACAAATCAGTTTCAAACCACGGATTTTTCTTTAACCATGCGGTATTGCGCCACGATGGGTGAGGCAAGGGAAAAACGTCCGTCCCGTGGGCTTTCCACCCCCGAACCGTATCAGTGACGTTGCCAAACTGTGGCAAATGCCATTTCTGCGCATATTGCCCGATCACCAGCGTCAGGCGAATATTGGGAAAGCGTGCAATAATCTTCGCGCGCCATGTCCGGGCACAAATAGGCGGAGGCGGTAAATCAGCGCCATTTTGGTTGTATCCTGGAAAACAAAACGCCATCGGTAAAATTGCGATGCGGGCATGGTCGTAAAATTCTGCCTCTTTAACATCCATCCAATCCCGTAAACGATCGCCAGATGGGTCGGTAAAGGGCAGCCCGCTTTGATGTACACGCGCACCAGGTGCCTGCCCTGCGATCAAAATACGCGCGGATTGTGCGCCGCGAAAAACAGGGCGCGGTTCATGTTGTGTTTTTGTGGCGGCAAATCGTTCGGCGCACAGGCGGCAGTTTGATAATTCATCAAAGACGGAATTGGGCATACCCCAAGGATAGGTTGTTGCACAGGACATGCAAAATAATTGTTGACGCTCTCTCATATTTCGATAATTTTAGACATATGAAAATATTTAAGGACCCCACACTCACGCTTGAGGTTGCTGCATCCACATTTGCGGCACTTGGTTCGGAACAACGCTTGCACGTTCTGCGCACTTTGGTACGTGCAGGACCGAACGGTTTGCCAATTGGTATCTTGGGCGATCGCTGTGGTGTCACGGGATCAACCCTAACCCATCATGTCAAAATCCTGAATCAGGCAGGTCTGGTCACGCAGACAAAGCAGGGTCGCTCCATTATTTGTGCGGCGGTCGCCTATGATCAAATCAAAATACTATCACAATTTTTGATTACAGAATGCTGCTCTGATTGTGATCCAACATGCGAGCATGAATGCCATGACAGACCTAAGCCAATCGACGCGCCAATTCCCAAAAATTGACGGCGCATTCGCGGCAATCATTGTGATTTATGTCTTCGTCGCGCTGTTCCTCCCTGCTGAATTTGGGGCAACATTGGGGTTCACAGCAAATGCAATGACCAGTACCGCGCCATTTATCATCTTCGCGGTGCTTGCGGTTGCCTATCTAAAGGCGACAGGCGCGGAAACATTGTTGGCACGTGCGTTTGAGGGGGCGCAAAACCGCATGATTGTCTTGGCTGCGCTATTGGGTGGATTATCCCCCTTTTGTTCGTGCGAGGTGATCCCTTTTATTGCGGCACTCTTGGCCGTTGGCGCCCCTCTTGGCGCGGTGATGGCGTTTTGGCTGTCCTCCCCGTTGATGGACCCTGCGATGTTTGCCATCACAAGCGGAACATTGGGATTTGATTTTGCAATCGCCAAAACCGTTGCGGCGGTTGGTCTGGGCCTCTTTGGCGGATTTGTCACGATGGCGCTGTCAAACAATCCTATCTTTATTGATCACCTGCGGGAAAAGCCCAAGGTTGGTGGATGCTGCGGCGTAAAGGCCCCGTTTCAGGGGAAACCTGTTTGGACCTTTTGGCAGGATAGTGAACGCAAATTCGCCTTTCGCGATACGGCCTTTGAAAACGCGGTTTTCCTGACCAAATGGTTGCTATTGGCCTACACGATCGAAGCATTAATGATCCGCTATATCCCTGCCGAATGGGTCGCGCAGGCCTTAGGCGGAAAAGGCATTGGAACCATTATACTGGCCTCGTTTATTGGTGCGCCCGCCTATTTGAATGGCTATGCCGCCGTTCCATTGGTTGACGCATTAATGACCCAAGGCATGAGCACAGGCGCAGCCCTAAGCTTTATGATCGCAGGCGGGGTCAGCAGTATTCCAGCCGCGCTTGCTGTTTGGGCACTGGTGAAACCGCGTGTTTTCACCGCCTATTTGGGCTTGGCCGTTACAGGGGCAATCATATCAGGGATGGTTTGGCAGGCGATTGCCTGACATAAACTCTTCTGCCGTAAAACAAGAGTTTACGCTTTGTGGAGCTCAATTAATCACACGAAACAGCTAAAACTGTTTGTTTTATGCGCCATGTTCCATCAAACATAAACCTGTGAAAGATGGGGCAGAGCAGGCATGTCAAAAAAGATGAATTCACAGGCGGTCGGGCTTGATATTGGGCTTAGCTTTATAAGATGGCTCACGGGCGCTGAAAATTTGCATTATGGCATCTGGACAGACCTAGAGGTCACCGCAGCGAATTTGGGTCAGGCGCAATCTGTTTACACAGAAAAACTGTTTTCCTATCTACCATCTGGGTCATTGCGCATTTTGGATGTGGGCGGCGGTGCGGGTGAAACCGCGCGCAAACTGATTGCATTGGGGCATCAGGTGGACATCGTCGTGCCCAGCCCGTTTTTGGCCGAACGCTGCCGTGCAAATGCTCCACAAGCAACTGTCCATCTTTGCAAATTTGAAGACTTTGAAACTGACCAAGAATTTGACCTCTGCCTATTTTCAGAAAGCTTTCAATACATTCCATATAAAACTGCGATTGATCGGGCAAAAAAATATGTAAAGTCGAATGGCAACATCCTGATCGCCGATTGTTTCCGCACAACATCAGCAGCCAGAACAAACAAAATGCGCCGTGTAGGCGGCGGGCATTCGATAACGGAATTTCAAAGCTATCTGCAGGCATCAGGTATTAACGTCACATCGAGTGAGGATGTGACCACAGCTGTCGCGCCTTCAATTGATCTTGAACAGGAATTGTTTAACGTATTTGGTCACGCGGTCAAACGCGTTGATGTTGAACTGCAATCTGGCAAGCCAACCTTACGCTGGTTCTTAATGCGACTACTGCGCATGATTCTGAACGAAAAACGGCGCTACCGTCTTACCCATCGTTTGTTCGAAAAAGAGCGTACGTCAGAAGCGTTCATTACACATAATCAATACATGATCTTTGCACTGCAGCTAGGGTAGCTACCTAGCGAGACAGCAGTGTCATCCACACTTTGAATGACCGCAACTGCGGCAGGTCATGCAGCCTTCAACCATTTGCATGTCGAACTGACCACAGCTTGGGCAGGCTTTACCACGGTTTTCATTCAGGTTCACAACCTGCTGACCCGCTTTTGGGTCTTCTTTTAACCCCATCCCTTCGCCTTCCAAAAATCCGATGGCGATCATATGTTGCTCCAAAACGCCGCCAATCGCCGCTAGGATGGAAGGGATATATCTACCGTGCACCCAGGCCCCACCACGTGGATCAAAGACAGCCTTTAATTCCTCAACAACAAAGCTAACGTCACCACCACGACGGAACACAGCAGAAATCATACGTGTCAGGGCAACTGTCCATGCGAAATGTTCCATATTTTTGGAATTGATGAAAACCTCAAACGGACGACGGTGATCGTTAATAATCACATCATTTATGGTGACATAAATCGCGTGTTCACTGTCTGGCCATTTCAATTTATATGTATTGCCCTCTAACGCCTGGGGACGATCCAATGGTTCTGCCATGTAAATAACATCTGCGCCCTGATCCGCCTCTGGGACTGCTTCACTACTTTCTGACACACTAAGGACAGACCCAGTTACATCATTGGGACGATAGGTGGTACAGCCCTTACATCCCGTTTCATAAGCCTCCATGTATACATTCTGAAAATCATCAAAACTGATATCTTCAGGGCAGTTGATTGTTTTCGAAATTGAACTGTCGACCCACTTTTGCGCTGCTGCCTGCATCTTAACATGATCCATTGGCGCAAGCGTTTGTGCGTTCACGAAATAATCGGGCAGGTCTGCATCACCGAATTTGTCGCGCCACATTTGTACCGCGTAATCCACAACTTCTTCTTCGGTTCGGGTTCCATCCTTTTGCAACACCTTCCGCGTGTAGGCGTAGGCAAAGACAGGTTCGATACCCGAACTTACATTCCCTGCATATAGACTAATGGTCCCTGTTGGCGCGATCGAGGTGAGGAGAGCGTTGCGAATACCATGCGTGCGGATTTGATCGCGCACGTCTTCATCCATTTGCTTCATGGCATCAGAGGCCAAAAACGGATCTGCCTCAAACAGTGAGAAGGCACCCTTCTCCTTGGCAAGTTCAACCGACGCCAGATATGCGGCGCGCGCGATGGCGTGCAACCAGCGGTCGGTTTGCCGCGCCGCCTCGTCCGACCCATACCGCAAACCCGTCATCAACAGCGCATCTGCCAACCCCGTTACACCCAAACCAATGCGGCGCTTGGCTTGTGCTTCTTGCGCTTGTTGTTGCAGCGGAAATTCTGAGGCGTCTACAACATTGTCCATCATGCGCACGGCTGTGGAGACCAGCTTGCTCAACTCATCAATGTCCAAATCTGCGTCCGCCTCAAACGGTTCCTTAACCAAACGGGCCAGGTTGATTGATCCCAACAAACAGGCGCCATAGGGTGGCAATGGCTGCTCTCCACATGGGTTTGTGGCCGCAATTGTTTCACAATATCCTAGGTTATTAGCCTTATTAATGCGATCAATGAAAATCACGCCCGGTTCCGCATAATCATAGGTGGAACGCATGATTTTATTCCACAAATCCCGCGCCTTAACCGTTTGATACACCTTACCATCAAACACCAAATCCCAGGGACCGTTGGCCTTGACCGCTTCCATAAACGGATCGGTCACCAAAACCGATACATTAAACATCCGCAGACGCGCGGCATCCGATTTGGCGGTTATAAAATCCTCAATATCGGGATGATCACACCGCATGGTCGCCATCATTGCACCACGGCGTGATCCCGCTGACATGATGGTGCGGCACATACTGTCCCAAACATCCATGAAGGAAAGCGGCCCAGATGCATCCGCCGCAACCCCCGTGACCAAGGCACCTTTGGGGCGTATTGTGCTGAAATCATAGCCAATTCCGCCACCTTGTTGCATGGTTAATGCGGCCTCTTTCAGCATGTCAAAAATACCGCCCATGCTGTCGGGGATCGTGCCCATCACAAAGCAGTTGAACAATGTCACCTTGCGTGCGGTCCCAGCGCCCGCTGTAATGCGACCCGCTGGCAAGAATTTGAAATCTTCGAGTGCCCCATAAAACTCGTTTTCCCAGTGATCCAAATCTTTTTCAACCACGGCCAAGGCGCGGGCAATTCGACGCCACGTATCCTCAACGGTGCCATCAAGCGGCGTTCCATCAGCCTCTTTAAAACGATACTTCATATCCCAGATTTGTTCGGCGATTGGGGCTGCGAAACGTGTCATACTCTGGTACTCCAGCTGGCGTGATTTTCTAAGTGATCGGACTAAGTGAGATAGAGCTTACATCATTCAAGGTCAACTTGCCAAACCCAGAATTATCGCTATTCTACACCACAAATTGGGATTATATATGACAAAACAACTACATCTTGTGAAGCTCAGCGTAGGGAGCGAGGGAATCGAAGGCCTACGTGCATGGCAGGCAAGCGCCCCCGCACAAGGGCCAGATGGGTTGCCACGCCATATCACACGGATGTGGCCCAAACAGGAAAAACAACTACTGGATGGCGGGTCAATCTATTGGGTGATCAAGCGGTTCATCCAATGTCGCCAACGCATTTTACGCCTTGATGAAGTCGTCGGTGGGGACGGCATTCGCCGTTGCGCAATTGTGCTTGATCCTGAATTAATCTTAACCACCCAAGTGCCCCGCCGCCCCTTCCAAGGATGGCGCTATTTAAAGGCCGAGGATGCACCGCTGGACCTCAGTAAGTCCCGCGCATCAGAAGACCCATTGCCCCCCGAATTGGCGGGAAAACTGGCCGAAATCGGCGTGCTGTAACACGTCGATATGACGTCAGTGCGGAAGTTAACGGTGTGTTAATGGCGGACGTAATGTCGTCGATTAACAATCGTCAAATTACAAACCCAGCTTATCCAACAAATTCGCAAGATCCCGACCTTCGTCTGCTGACACATCAGCACTGCGTGCGAGGAGAAGGCAGGCTTGGGATTTTAGGATCAAACCATCGCTTAGGATTTTTAAGTGATTGGCCCGCAAGGTTTCGCCCGAGGATGTAATATCAGCAATCGCCTCTGCCGTTTCGTTTTTCACTGTGCCTTCGGTGGCGCCTTGGCTATCGACGATCAGATAATCCGCAACACCTGCCTGTTTCAGAAATTCACGCACCAAGCGGTGATATTTCGTGGCGATCCGCAAACGGAACCCATGACGCGAACGAAATGCGGCGGCCGTGGCATCCAGATCATCCAACGTATCCACATCGACCCAGCAGTTGGGCACCGCCAAAATCAGATCGGCAAAACCGAAACCCAGCTCTGCCATCACCTCTACCCTTTGATCCCAAGCGGCTAATTTTTCGCGGATCAAGTCAATACCCGTGACGCCCAGGTGAATGCGGCCTGCCGCCAATTCGCGGGGAATTTCACCTGCAGACAGCAAAACCAATTCCACACCCGTCACACCATCCACGGCGCCTGCATATTCGCGATCTGATCCCGTACGCGCCAGCGTCACGCCGCGCGCGCCAAACCAGTCAAAAGTTTTTTCCATCAAGCGCCCTTTGGAGGGCACACCCAGTTTAATGGTCATGGCGCGCCTCCTACGATTTGGATCAAGAGATCGGGGCGAATAACGCCGCCCACTGCAGGTATGGCATCGCCTTTTCCTAAACGTTGGGTCAGGGCATCGTATCGCCCACCTGTGGCGATGGGGCTAAGACCCGCATGATCGGTTGCGTGAAATCCAAACACAAACCCATCGTAATATTCCATCGACGTGCGGCCATAGCTGGTTTCAAACATCAGAGTGGATGTTTCAACACCACGGGTATCCAAGGCCTCAAACCGTTCGCCCAACCGCGTCACCGCACCCATGATTGACGGAAGATCAACAGCAATATCGCGCAAGTTTGCCAAGGCATTTGGACAGGTTTCGCGCACCTGCAAAATGGCCTCGATCAAATCAACCTCAGCCGCGGAAATTGGGTCCAAAGCAGCGTCAGATTTCAAGACATCAATACGCTCTGCCACCTCGGCGGCGCTACGCAATCCGATTTGCGGCCCAGCTTGGGACATAGGATCATCCGATGCGATCAACGCCTGACGCGCTCCGGGCGTTTCCGCGCGTCCTGCAAAACGGTCCAACAATGCGCGAAACCGCTTTGGGCGCCAAATATGACGGCGCAGGGCAGATTTGCGGCGCTCAGATGTGTTCAAGCCATCAACCGCTGCCATCAGAATACCAATATCCCCAACGGTTGCCCGTACAGGCGCATCGCCCAAGGCGTTTTGGATCAGGGCAAAAACTTCAGCATCGGTTTCGGCAGGATTGCTGCGATCAAAGACTTCGTAGCCGACCTGCAGGTATTCATTGGCACGGGTTGCATCATCCTCTTGGCGGCGAAACACAACACCGTTGTAGGTATAGCGCGCGGGTTCTGCCCCCTGTTCCATATGCATCTGCACAACGGGCACCGTGAAATCAGGGCGCAGCATTTGTTCACCGCGCAGTGGATCAGACGTGACATAGGCGCGGGCGCGAATATCCTCGCCATATAAATCCAACAAGGTTTCAGCAGGCTGCAAAATTGCGGCCTGAACCTTGGTGGCACCCGCCTGCTGGAACAGGGTTTCAATACCTGCTGCTGCTGTTATCACCTTGGGGTTCATCGTCATGCCCCTTGGGTTTCACCAATATGCGTCGCCAGAATTTCACGCACCTTGGCCAACATCTGATCACGGGGAACGGTAAATTGGCTTGGGCGTTCTTTCCACTCTTCTAGGGTGGCGTTTTGGGCAATTTGTGCACCTAGGATCAAATCTTTGATCTGAACGATACCTTGGTCCTTTTCATCCCCGCCTTCGATAATGGCGATTGGGGAGTTGCGTTTATCCGCATATTTCAGCTGATTGCCAAAATTCTTGGGGTTTCCCAAATAAACCTCGCTTCGGATACCGTTATAGCGTAGCTCTGAGACCATGGCCTGATAATCGGCCATACGATCACGGTCCATCACGGTCACGACAACTGGGCCAAGGGGTTTTGATCCAATCCGCCCCTTTTCCCGCAATGCGGCCAATAGGCGATCCACACCAATGGAAACCCCTGTTGCAGGTACGGCCTGGCCCATAAAGCGTTTGACCAAGTCGTCATACCGCCCCCCGCCAGAGACGGACCCAAACTGACGTTTGCGTCCTTTTTCATCAAAGATTTCAAAGGTAAGCTCTGCTTCAAACACAGGGCCAGTGTAATACCCAAGTCCGCGCACAACAGAGGGATCAATCAAAATTTGATCCGCGCCATAGCCCCCTGCATCAAACAATTCGGCCATAGTTTCCAATTCGTTAACACCTTCGGCGCCGACATCTGATCCGCCGATGGCATCGCGTAGGTTTGCCAATGTCGCTGCCGCCGTATCGCCGCGCGATGTTAGAAAGGCGACAACAGGTGCGGCCTGATCACCGGAAAGGCCAACGCCGTCAATATAAGCACCAGAGGCATCCAAGCGCCCCTTGTCCAATAGTTCGCGCACGCCTGCCTCGCCCACTTTGTCGAATTTATCAATCGTGCGCAAAACGGCGTCGCGTTGTGCATCATCCGCAAGCCCCATGGTTTCCAATACACCATTCAAAACTTTGCGGTTGTTAACACGCACAATGTAATCCCCGCGGGGAATTCCAACTGTTTCCAGTGTGTCTGCCAACATCGCGCAAATTTCACTGTCTGCAGCAACGGAGGGTGCGCCTACAATGTCTGCATCGCATTGATAAAATTGACGATAGCGTCCTGGTCCCGGTTTTTCATTGCGCCAAACGGGACCCATCGCATAGCGGCGATAGGGATTGGGCAAATCATTGCGGTGTTGCGCATAAACACGCGCCAAGGGCGCTGTCAGGTCGTAACGCAGGGCAAGCCAATCACCCTCTTCCTCTTGCCAAGCAAAGACACCTTCGTTTGGGCGATCCACATCTGGCAAAAATTTTCCCAGCGCCTCAACCGTTTCCACGGCCGAGCTTTCCAATGCATCAAAGCCATAATGATGATAAACACCCGCGATCTGAGAGAGCATTTCAGAGCGTTCACTTACTTCTGTTCCAAAATAATCACGAAACCCTTTGGGCGTTTCGGCCTTTGGGCGCGGTTGTTTTTTCACTTTGGCCATGGTCATTTTCCAAGCTAACTTTTCGCGTTTCGCTCTAACGCAGATATCCTAAATGAGCAAGCCAATGGGACAACAACCGCTTGATTGTCGCGCATGAACCTCTAGTTCGATTTGTATGAAGGATGTTTTGATAATTGGACACACGGGCGGGATCGGTCGCGCATTCGCGGATCACTATAGTGCGCAGGGCGCGCTGGTTACAGGTGTTTCGCGCACGACCCATGCTTTGGATTATATGAACCCCGCCTCTGTTGATGCCGCAATGGCACAAATTGATGGCCCCTTTGATCGCGTGATCGTGGCAAGTGGCGCATTAGAAATCGAGGGCTACGCACCCGAAAAAACGATACAGGCCGTCACGGCACAGGGCATGGCAGATCAATTCGCAGTGAACGCAATTGGCCCTGCATTGATTTTGAAACACATCAAGCGGCTGTGTCCGCGGCGTACGCCGGCGGTGGTTGCGATTTTATCGGCGCGTGTTGGATCCATCGGGGACAATAATATCGGCGGATGGTTCAGTTATCGCGCGGCAAAGGCGGCAGTAAACCAAATCATCCGTACCAGCGCGATAGAGTTGGGGCGCACGCACCCCGCGCTTGCCTTGATTGCGCTACACCCTGGCACAGTAGCAACCAAATTCAGCGCAAATTACACCGCACGTCACGTCACCCAAACGCCTGAAAATGCTGCGCAGCATATGGCGCATGTGATCGAGACAATGACACCGCAAAACAGCGGTCAATTTTTTGATTGGGCAGGAAAATCAATAGAATGGTAAGGCAGATTATCGTTATTTTGGGCGATCAATTATCTCCCGACAACCCTGCCTTGCAAGCATCTGATCCATCTCAAGATATTGTTTTTATGGCAGAAGTTGGAGGTGAGGCCACATATGTGCATCACCATCCACAAAAAATAACACTGATCCTAAGTGCGATGCGCCATTTCGCAAAAGAGCTGCGGGAAAATGGGTGGACCGTTCACTACACCACATTGGACGATCCAGAAAATCAACAAACATTTGGTGCCGAAATTATTAAAATTGCTGCGCAGCATAATTGCACAAAAATCATCATGGTTGAGCCAACCGAATGGCGTGTCATCGACGATATGACCGCATTACCATTGGATGTCACACTGCTTCCCGATGATCGCTTTTTCGCATCACACGGTGTTTTTGAAACATGGGCAGAGGGGCGCAAAGCGTTGAGAATGGAATATTTCTATCGCGAGATGCGCAAATCAACAGGCTATTTGATGGAGAATGGAAAACCCACAGGCGGCCAATGGAATTATGACCATGACAACCGTAAGGCCGCACCCAAGGATGTCACGCACCCCGGTCCAATCCCATTCACACCTGATCAAATCACCCGTGACGTCATCGCGTTGGTTCAGGCACGTTTTGACAATCACTTTGGGACGCTGCAGCATTTTGAGTACGCCGTCACACGTGCCGATGCGCTGCTCGCGCTTGATCATTTCATATCACATGCCCTGCCGCGTTTTGGGGATTATCAGGATGCCATGTTGCGCGATAACAGATACCTCTATCACTCTGTCCTATCTCCCTACATCAATATCGGGCTTCTCTCACCAAAAGAAGTCTGTGACGCCGCAAACCAGGCCTTCGCAGAAGGACATGCTCCCATCAACGCAGTTGAGGGATTCATCCGACAAATCCTTGGGTGGCGCGAATTTATGCGTGGGATTTATTTCTTAAAAGGACGCGAATACGTCAATTCTAATTATTTGGAACATGATCGCCCGCTGCCCGATGTCTATTGGGGCGCTGATAGCAAAATGTTGTGCATGACAAAGACTGTCGAACAAACCCGAGAAACGGCGTATGCTCATCACATTCAAAGATTGATGGTCACAGGCAACTACGCATTGCTGGCCGGCGTTGATCCACATCAGGTTCATGAATGGTATCTGGGGGTTTACGCGGATGCATTTGAGTGGGTTGAGGCACCAAACACCATTGGGATGAGCCAATTTGCAGATGGTGGTGTTGTGGGGTCAAAACCCTACGTCAGCAGTGGTGCATACATAAATCGCATGTCAGATTACTGCAAATCTTGCGCGTATAAGGTGACGGCGAAAAAGGGAGAAGATGCCTGTCCATTTAACCTGCTTTATTGGCATTTTTTGATACGGCATAGGGATTATTTTGCAAACAATCCGCGGATGGCCCAAATGTATCGCACATGGGAGCGCATGGACCCTGACCACCGCGCCACCGTTTTGGCCGAGGCAGATGCCTATCTAGCTACGGAAGTACCGCGGGAAGATCACTGATCCGAATTACTGACCAAAGCTCCGTTATTCCATTCACCCCTTGCTGTATTGCCGTTGGCAAAGCGGATTGTGCCCTGACCCTGCCGTTTGCCGCGCTGAAACGTCCCTTCATAAATGTCACCGTTGGTATAAGTGGCCACACCCTGCCCTGTGATTTCACCATTCGCCCAATCACCCGTGTAGGTGAAACCATCGGTTAGTTTGATAGTTCCCTTGCCATGGCGCTGACCATTTAGGTAATCACCCTCATAGACCATGCCATCAGCAAATGTTGCCTTACCCTTGCCAGACCGCGTTCCGTCCTGCCATTCGCCTTCGTAAGTATAACCATCCGCATAGGTCATCACGCCAAATCCATGATTGCGTGCGTTTTGGAAACTGCCCCTATACGTCACGCCATTGGCATAGATTGCAGTGCCTTCACCTTCGATCACGCCTGCACTCCAACCACCTTCATAGCTGGACCCATCGGGATAGATAATTTTCCCAGTACCATCGGCCAGGCCACGGATAAAGTCACCTGTGTAGATTGAACCATCAGGATAGGTAACCTGGCCCTGCCCCTGAATTTGTCCATTTTCCCAGCTCCCCGAGTATTGGTAACCGTCGCTCCCAATGAATGTGCCTTGTCCCACGCGCTGGTCATCTTCGAAATTACCTTCATAGGTATCACCATTGGCATAAGTGACTTTACCCTGACCCTGGCGGCGACCATCCTCCAAATTGCCCTCATAGACATCACCGTTTGCTTGGATCAATTTGCCCAATCCATTGATTTCGCCTGCTTTCCAAAGACCTTCGAAAATCAGGCCTTCTGGCATCTCTAAACGCCCGCGACCCTCGCGCGTACCGCGCAAAACACTGCCATCATAGATCGTGCCGTCAGGATAAGTGATGCGTGCAGCACCTTCTTTCACGCCATTGATCCAATCACCATCATAAATGTAGCCATCTGGATTAGTCATAACTCCACGACCGTGATGCATTGCATCGAGAAATCCGCCTTCGTATCTTGCGCCATTGGGGTATTCCGCGACACCCTGACCAGAAATTTTTCCATCGAGCCAGCTGCCTTCATAGGTGCCACCATCGGCAAAGGTTATCTTACCAATACCCTCAGGCTTGCCTTTGACAAAGCTGCCTTTATAGCTGGAGCCATTTGGGAAATGCGCAACACCGTTGCCCCGAATTTCACCGTCTACCCAGTCACCTGAATATTGATAGCCATTGGGCAGTGTGTAGATGCCTGTTCCATGCTGCAGGCCGTTTCGAAACGTGCCCTCGTATATGCCGCCATCATCATATTGTTTAATCACAATATCCGAGGTTTGCGCTGCCAAAGGCGCGGCCATCAATGCCGCGGCAAAAAGGGTAGATGTCAGTACACGTCGCATCATGGTGGCCTACGTTTATTCTAAGGTTGTGCGCAGCTTAGTAAACGAGGCACCATCTGACAATGGCCTTTCGATTTCACCAATGGGGTGGGCGCTGATCGGCCACGTATTCAATGCCTTCGCTTTCGCGTTCTGCTTCGCGTTGCATCAACATGCCAACGCGGCGTTCAAGTGCCTCAATCCGCTTAGACTGATCTGCAACAATATCCGACAGTTCGTCATTCACCTTAGTAATATGTGACAAGGCTGTTTCCAAATTCACAAGGCGACGTTCAACATCGTTACCATTTTGGTCCATTCAGGCATCCTTTCGCGCTGAAATATGCCAATGCATTGAAGCCTCTCGCCTGAAAATGCAAGAGTTTCAACAAATCTTGTCCCTATGGTTATGTTAGTAACAGCATCAAGATAACGAGTTATTGAAGTTTGAAGGAGCATGACAACAATTTTATGGCGCCTTCAAACTGTGCCACGCTGCATGAGAAGCATGATATTTTGTAGATTACATCCCTTTTCATTTCGAATTTCTTGGCTATAGTTTCACAAATGTTGACTTCTAATGCCATATCACCGCGTCAAACCCTTTTAGGTCCACTGGCGCTCGGCCTCCTACTAAGCAGCCTCTGAGCGTGCCATATCCGGTGCGTCCGCTCAGAGGAGAGAGCAGAGCGCACCGACATTCAACCGCTTAGTAGACACAGTAAAAGAGAACTCAGATGACACAATCCGACAACAAAGACCGCGTAGTGATCTTTGACACGACGTTGCGAGACGGTGAACAATCCCCGGGCGCAACAATGACGCATGACGAAAAGCTTGAGATTGCAGAGCTTTTGGACGACATGGGCGTCGACATCATCGAGGCCGGTTTTCCTATCGCATCAGAGGGCGATTTTCGCGCTGTATCCGAAATCGCAAAACGCAGTAAAAATTCCATAGTCTGCGGCCTAGCTCGTGCACATTTTGGTGATATTGATCGCTGTTGGGAGGCTGTGCGCAATTCCGAACGTCCACGCATTCACACATTTATAGGCACATCGCCATTGCATCGAGCGATCCCAAATCTGGATCAAGATCAAATGGCAGAGCGTATCCATGAAACCGTGACACGAGCACGTAACTTGTGTGACAACATCCAATGGTCCCCGATGGACGCCACACGAACCGAACATGACTATCTTTGCCGTGTTGTAGAAATCGCCATCAAGGGAGGTGCAACCACAATCAACATTCCTGATACTGTGGGATACACAGCCCCTATAGAGAGCGCAGATTTGATCCGCATGTTGATTGAAAAGGTTCCGGGTGCAGATGACGTAATTTTTGCAACGCATTGTCACAATGACCTTGGTATGGCGACGGCAAATTCGCTTGCCGCCGTTGAAGGTGGCGCTCGTCAAATCGAATGTACCATCAACGGGCTTGGTGAACGCGCAGGCAACACAGCACTAGAAGAAGTCGTCATGGCATTGAAAGTGAGAGGCGATATCATGCCCTATTTCACAGGAATCGATACGACAAAGATCATGAATATTTCACGCCGCGTTGCATCGGTTTCGGGCTTCCCCGTGCAGTTTAACAAAGCGATCGTGGGTAAAAACGCTTTTGCACATGAAAGCGGCATTCACCAAGACGGTATGCTAAAAAACGCCGAAACCTTTGAAATCATGCGGCCCGAGGATGTCGGCCTGTCTGAGACAAACTTGGTCATGGGCAAACACTCTGGTCGAGCAGCCCTGCGCTCTAAATTGGAAGACTTAGGATATGTGCTTGCCGACAATCAGCTAAAGGACGTGTTTGTCCGTTTCAAGGAATTGGCAGATCGTAAAAAAGAGGTCTATGACGAAGACCTCATTGCATTGATGCGTGCGGGCGAAGATGCGGAAAATGATCACATTACGTTGAAATCGCTACGCGTGGTCTGCGGAACGGGCGAACCACAAACCGCAGAAATGACATTGGTGATCAACGGGGAAGAGTTATTCACAACCGCCACAGGGGACGGACCCGTTGATGCAACATTCAACGCTGTAAAGGCGCTTTATGGACACAAAGCACGTCTGCAATTGTACCAAGTTCACGCCGTGACCGAAGGCACAGATGCCCAAGCCACCGTCAGCGTGCGCATGGAAGAGGACGGAAATATCGCAACAGGCCAATCGGCAGACACCGATACGGTTGTGGCAAGCGCCAAAGCCTATCTGAATGCGCTAAACCGCCTATATGTGCGCCGCGGTCGTCTCGGTGAAGACCAGCGAGAAGTGAACTGGAAAGACGTGTCTTAATCTAAGGCACAGCAGCTTTTGTTTTCAGACTTATACGACATGCGAAAACTGTTTGCGTGTCGTATTCTAAAAAATTCACAATCATAATTTCTAAAACGG
>Ga0181573_10000258_pt1 | contig 55923 bp, 49 predicted proteins | sample 101ome_25_FD_148643 | JGI IMG/M metagenome (GOLD analysis project Ga0181573, IMG submission 148643) | Coastal salt marsh microbial communities from the Groves Creek Marsh, Skidaway Island, Georgia - 101409BT metaG (spades assembly) | ecosystem: Environmental > Aquatic > Marine > Intertidal zone...
GCGCGTATCCGGCCGCTCGGGCTGACGGCAGGTGAGCAGGCCTCGCTTATAGCGTTTTTAGAGTCGCTTCGGGCGCCCAATATCGACTTTCTCGCGCAGCAGGCAAGAGACGGCGGTATTGGTGATACCCACTAACGTGCAGCCACTTCCACACAAAGTCGCCAAGTTTGTAGCAAAATAAAGTGGCGGTGGGCCAGGGATTCGAACCCCGGGAACCTCTCGGTTCAACGGTTTTCAAGACCGCCGCTTTCGACCACTCAGCCAGCCCACCGGAGCGCGCATTATAGCGATGCATCCGAGGGGTTCAAGTCTAGGCTAACTCTTTTCGGTGTTACATAAAAAACGGCCCGTTTGGGCCGTTTCAACAGTTTACTGATTTACCGCGTCAGGCACGTCATCGGCTTCAGCGGCTGTCACCATTGCTGATTCCGTTTCTCCCGAGCGGGGGCCACGGGGATCGTTGCTGGCCCGTGGGATATTCCGAGCCACCACGCTTACTGGCGGTGCCTCGTGTCCTGAAAAGAGGGTCGAGAGAGTGGTATGCACCTCGACGGCAACGACAGGCTTGGCCGTTACTCTCGGATCATTCACCGCACGACCACTGCTGTGCATGCCCCCGTGATCAGCCACGGGTGCTGCTGGAGCCGCAAGGGAAACGGTGGCGTTCGCTGTTTCCGATCCCGCGTCATTACTGCTTGCATCCGCACCTAGCTGCACCTCTGACGCCACATTTGTAGAAGTCATGGTTATAGAAGATGCCTCAGTCACGTCAGCAGTTGGTTCTTCTTCATTTGGCGCGACTGACTCTAGGGCGGGGGCATCCGCCGCTGGCTGAGAGGGAGCGGCCACGTCGATTTGCTGGGAAGAGGGCGTTCCATTAGCGAAGTCGTCGCTTGGCTCAGCTGGCTCTTCGGTGGCCACAGGCTGATTCTGCTGCGTCTCCATGCCCGGAGCTGCTTGTGTGCTTGCTTGTGCAACTGCCTGTGTAGCTGCTTGTGCTGTAGCGTCGCTAGTTGCCAGCGCGTCAGCCGATGAGGACGGTGTCTCAGGCCTTGGCCCTCGCTGACGCCGCCGTCGCCCCTCGCTGCGCATCTCGGCGGGCCTGTGTCGAGGAGCCTCCTCAAGCTGCTCGTCGTTGCTCTCGGCCGCTGTCTCATCAGTATCAGCTTCTTCGGAAGCCTGGGTTAAACCCTCGTCATCGCGCCGTCGCTGACCGCCACGTCGACCTCGTCGCCGTCGGCTACGCTTTGGTCGATCCTCGTCGTCACCGTCTTCTCGCTCCGCGCTTGACTCCACAGAATCAATGGCCAATTCGTCGTCGCTCGGGTCTTCTTCTATGCGGCCGCCTTTTCGCTGTTCGGATCGATTTCGACCTCGGTTACGATTGCCGCGATTTCCTTTACGTGATCCGTCCTCTGCTTCTCGATCCTGCTTGTTTGATTCCGTCTCGGGTGATGGTTCTTGCTCAGCGGCCTCATCCGCCACTGGCGCAAACAACGCGGACCAGACTTTACCTAAAATGCCCGAAGATTTTTCCTTCTGGGGGCCTGCCGCAACGGTTGCCGGTGCGGGTTCATCAGCTGTCGTTTGCGCAGGCGCTGGTGCGGGCTGCTGAGGGGTTACTCCGCGGACAAGCGCCTGAGGAGCGGCCGGCGTGACGTCAGCGTCATCACGAATCGCGACTGGATCAGGGATATCCAGCTCAATCTCAAAGCTAGCGGCTGGATCTTCCTCAACCTCATCGTCCCGCAGTCGAATGACTTCGAAATGGGGGGTTTCTAAGTGCGGATTGGGGATAATGAGAACGCGGACATTTCCGGATGTTTCGATATCGTTGACCGCGCTGCGCTTCTCGTTCAGCAGGAACGCGGCGACATCCACAGGCACCATGGCACGAACTTCGGCAGTCCGCTCCTTGCCAGCCTCTTCTTGTAAAAGCCGGAGGATAGATAGTGCTAACGACTTGGTATCTCGGATCGTGCCTTGTCCCGTGCATCGCGGGCAGACAATCGCACTGGTCTCTCCCAGTGAGGGCCGCAGCCGTTGGCGGGACATTTCAAGCAGACCGAAGCGCGAGATGCGTCCAACCTGCACCCGCGCTCGATCGATTTCGAGTGCGTCGCGAATACGATTTTCCACGGCACGCTGATTTTTGTTGGCGCCCATGTCGATGAAATCAATCACGATCAAACCGCCCATGTCGCGCAGCCGCAGCTGACGAGCAATTTCATCCGCTGCTTCGAGATTGGTTTGTAAGGCGGTTTGCTCAATATCCGAGCCTTTGGTCGCTCGCGCCGAGTTAATGTCGATGGAGATCAGTGCCTCGGTCGGGTCGATGACAATTGACCCCCCCGAGGGTAAGCGAACCTCTCGCTGGAAAGCCGTTTCGATTTGGCCTTCTACCTGGAAGCGATTGAACAGCGGGGTAGCGTCTTCGTAGAGTTTGATGCGCTGCTGATACTTGGGCATCACCATCGAGACAAAGTCATGGGCCTGTTGCCAAGCGGCCTTGTCATCAAGGAGCACCTGGTCAATATCGTCGCGTAAGTAGTCGCGAATGGCCCGGATAATGACGTCGCTTTCTTGAAACAGAAGCACCGGAGCCTTGTTTTCGTTGGCGGCGGCGTCAATGGAGCCCCAAAGCTGCAGCAGGTAGTCTAAATCCCACTGAAGCTCCTCGGCGGATCGTCCGACCCCCGCTGTGCGGATGATGACTCCCATACCATCGGGAATATTCAGCTGAGCGAGGGCATCCCTGAGCTCGCTTCGGTCATCACCCTCGATGCGGCGAGAGATGCCGCCGGCCTTCGGGTTATTTGGCATTAACACCATGTAGCGTCCGGCCAAACTGATGTAGGTGGTGAGCGCCGCGCCTTTGGTGCCGCGCTCTTCCTTGTCCACCTGAACGATCACCTCGGTGCCTTCTTTCAACAAATCTTTGATTCGGGCGCGTCCGTCTCCTGCTGGAGCGGAGCTCCGGTAGTACTGATGGGCAATTTCTTTGAGGGGAAGAAAACCGTGTCGATCTGCCCCGAAGTCGACGAAGGCGGCTTCGAGGCTTGGCTCGACGCGGGTCACCTTGGCTTTGTAAACGTTGGCTTTGGTCGAGACGCGGGCGCGGTTTTCGATGTCTAAATCATAAAGGCGCTGGCCATCGACAAGAGCGACACGCACTTCCTCGCGCTGCGTCGCGTTGATTAGCATTTTTTTCATAACAACTGTCCAGTTGGCGGTGCCAATGAACACGGTGCGCGAGAACCAACGGTTCTCCTGCGTGCAGGCAGGTTACCTCCCCAACTGATTGGGGGGCAGCGAACGCGGCTCACGCTCACGCTCGGCTTGCTTCACATTTTGGGCCGTCACTGCAACGACCCTTTAAGTTCGCACCGCGTCTATGTCATCGCGGTTTTATTTGGCCTGGTCACACCTGGATTCAAACGGGGATTGGTAGTCCTCAGTGACCCCGGAGTCGGCAGAAGTGACGAATCAGCCTCCAATTCATTTGCTGAGGACTTTACTGTCCAGAAGCAGCACGCTGCGTAAAAAAACTGGTCAGCAACGGCGCATCAAGCTACTGTCTGCTTGCGCTCGGCCCACATCCGGTGCGCGCTAATCGCGTCGGGTTGGCCACAACTTCTCTAAAAGGAAGTCCTCAGTGGCGGCGAAAGTATCACCAAACGGTAAGTTATTCAATTGGCAGAAAAAAAAGACCAAAACCCCAGAGGCAGCCCGTCGGTGCGGTATCTGAACGTCTCAGAGGCGGAAGCTGGACAGAGGCTGGACAATTACCTGATGAGGTCGTTGCAGGGGGTACCTAAGCCACGCCTATATCGCGCTATCCGCAAGGGAGAGGTCCGGGTTAATAAAGGTCGCATAAGGCCCGAGAGCAAATTGAGTGCCGGTGATGTCATCCGGATTCCTCCGTTCGTTGAGGAGGACCGGGAACTCCGAAGCCCATCGCGAAAATGGGTGAAGACCCTGCGCGAACGGGTGGTGCTGGATGACAAGTTGTTGTTGGTTCTCGACAAGCCGGCAGGGCTGGCGGTGCATGGAGGCAGCGGCATTGATGCCGGTTTGATCGAGACATTGCGGGTGATGTATCCCGAGGAGCGGTACCTGGAGTTGGTTCACCGCCTGGATCGAGACACCTCAGGGCTCATTATGGTGGCGCGCCGCGCCAGTGCCTTGAGAGAACTCCATCGACTCTTGCGCCAGGATGGTGTTGATAAGCGCTATCAGTGTTTGGTCGCGGGGCGCTGGCCGGCGTCCCTGAGTCACGTCGACGCGCCCCTCGAAAAATATGCTTTGCCTTCCGGCGAGCGGCTGGTCCGAGTTTCCGCCGAGGGCAGAAAAGCACACACGCGTTTTCAGGTGTTGCGAAGATATCAAGGGGCGACGCTGATCGAGGCCAAGCCTATCACCGGGCGAACCCACCAGATCAGAGTGCACTGTCGTCAGGCGGGCTTTCCGATCCTCGGTGACCCAAAGTATTCAAGTCCAGCCGCGGAGTCTTTGACAGCTTCTATTGGCCTATCCCGGCTGTTTTTGCACGCGGCACAACTGGCCTTCGATTTGGAGGGGACGTCCATTCGGCTTGAGAGCGATCTGCCGGCAGAACTAAGTCGGGTACTTGGGGCACTGCCCTCGGGAAAATAGGGGGATTAGGGTATGGCGTAGCCGACATCCCGCAGCATAGCCGCCACCGTCATTAGCGGCAGTCCCTCTAGCGCTGTGGGGTCTCTCGATGTCACAGATCGAAACAACGCAATGCCCAATGATTCCGCTTTAAAACTGCCTGCACAATCGAACGGCTTGTCCTTGGTGACATAAGCCTCGATTTCCGCTACCTCCAGCCCTCTCATAGAAACTTCGACTGTCTCGGTTGCTTCAATGAGCTGATTATCCGCAGGCCGCCACAGCGCGACACTGGTGAAAAAGACAACATGCTTACCCGAGCAGAATGACAGCTGTTCGACTGCCCCCGCGGCACCTCCCGGCTTGCCCAGCAGCCGATTGTCACAGGCCGCCACCTGATCAGCACCAATGACAAGGGGATCCGCTGACTTCGTTGCAATAGCCTGAGCTTTTTCGCGACTCAAGCGTTTGGAGAGGGTTAGTGCGGATTCACCAGGCCGGGTGGCCTCATCGACAGCCGGGGTTGCTGTCGTAAAAGGCTGACCCAGTCGCTCCAGCAGCCGCTGGCGGTAAACCGAGCTTGAGGCCAAAATCAGCTCCGAGGGCAGTCCTTTGTGTGTCATATTACTGTCTCAAACCCTTTGAATTACCTGTATTTATTTTTGACAGGGTTGGGGGCCATCCGTATGATCCGCGCCCATGACGACAGGGGCACTGCCAAAGACGGTTGAGGTGCGAACGCTGGCGGCGCGGGAAGTTACGATTTCAGGCTCGCTCCCGGTGGATCGGCTCCCACGTCTGTCAGGGCTCATTGTATCCGCTTCGCGACCATTTGATGTAGTGGCCCGCTGCTTTAGAGATGAGGAAGCGCGCTACGTGTTGGAGTTACACGTTAGTGGAGCGGTGGAGGTGGCCTGTCAGCGTTGTTTGACACCGGTGTCGGTGCCGGTCGACGCACTCAGCTGTTTGGCGGTGGTATGGACTGACGAACAGGCGGCCCAGCTGCCAAATCGTTATGAGCCACTGCTGGCCGAGGCCGAGATTGATTTATGGCAGTTGGTAGAGGAGGAACTGTTGTTGTTTCTTCCTTCATACAGCTACCACGGAGATACAGAATGCGGCCGGCAAGTTGGCCTTGCCGTGCAAGATGATGGTCTGTTGGTAGGTCGAGAGATCGACGGGCCAGAGAAACAGAATCCCTTCGATATCTTGGCTTCGCTGAAGTCTGATGATCAGGGGCTCAATACAAAGTAACTGCAACTGGAATAGCCTTACGGGGCTTCAGTTGGTAACGGAGGCGATTATGGCAGTGCAGCAAAACAAAAAGACCCGGTCACGTCGCGGCATGCGTCGCGCTCACGATTCACTGGACGGATCGACGTTGACCGTCGACCAGACTTCCGGCGAGACCCGCCGGCGTCACCATGTCAGCGCCGATGGCTTCTATCGAGGCAAGAAAGTGCTGAATCTGGGCGAAGACGACTAACGACACGCTTTATCCGCCCGCCGAAGCTCTGGCTGAGCAAGCCGCTTTAAGGGGCTGCCTTCAGGCGTTGGGTCGGGCATAAGGAACGTGGGCTCCGTGCCCTCTGATGATGAACCTGGGAGGGGTTAGGTGACATCACTCGCGTTTGTATTCCCGGGTCAGGGTTCGCAGGCCGTCGGCATGTTGTCGGAGGCGGGCGAATTGCACCCCGTCGTCAAGGCTACCTTTGCCGAAGCATCCGACCAGCTGGGTTTGGACTTGTGGCATATGGCACAGCAGGGGCCTTCGGACCTTCTCGCGCTGACCGAAAATACCCAGCCGCTTATCCTGACCGCAAGCGTTGCTCTTTTCCGAGTGTGGCGAGAGCAAGGCGGGCTAATGCCGGTGGTAGCCGCGGGTCACAGCCTTGGGGAGTTCTCTGCGCTTGTGGCAGCAGGCGCTTTGGCGTTCAGCGATGCAGTGCGGCTGGTCCGCCTGCGCGGAGAAGCTATGCAGGCGGCGGTGCCCGTGGGCGAAGGCGCGATGGCAGCGGTCATAGGCCTCGAGGACGAAGTGATCAATCAAGTGTGCGACGGTGTCTCCGCGCGGGCGGGGCAGCCGGTGCTTGCGGTCAATTTTAATTCGCCGGGCCAGGTAGTGATCGCGGGAAGCGCGGAGGCCGTCAGTATGGCCGCCGAGGCGCTCAAAGCCGAGGGCGCAAAGCGAGTCCTGCCGCTGCCCGTCAGTGCGCCGTTTCATACTCCCATGATGCAGCACGCGGCGGAGGTTTTGCAGGCCGCCCTGACTGAGATGCCGGTACACGATCCTGTCATTCCCGTGATCAGTAACGTTAACGGTGAGGCTCAAACGAATGCCGAGGCTATCAGGATGTTATTGGTCGATCAGGTTGTCTCGCCAGTGCGCTGGACAGGGTGCATGGCAACCATGATAGGGATGGGATGCCAGCGCTTTATCGAGTGCGGGCCGGGAAGAGTGCTTACAGGCCTGACACGGCGAATAGCGCCAGAGGCGGAGGGCTTTGTGATCGAGACTCCGGATCAATTGCAGGTGGCACTCAATACAGTCAATGGGGAATCAAGCCCATGAATAATGAAAGCGAGAAGGTGGCTCTGGTCACTGGTGCGAGTCGCGGTATCGGCAAGGCGATTGCCGAGGCATTAGTAGAGGCTGGGCACAGCGTGGTTGGAACCGCCACTTCAGCGGCGGGTGCGGATGCAATAGATAGTTGGCTCGGGCCAAAAGGGGGAGCCGGGCTCCTGCTCAACGTCACCGATCCCGAGAGTATTGCGTCGGTTCTGGCTGAAATTGAGCAGCGTTTTGGTGCGCCACTCATTCTGGTTAACAATGCAGGCATCACACGGGACAACCTTCTGATGAGGATGAAAGAGGAAGAGTGGACCGACGTTGTTGCGACCAACCTAAGTGCGGTTTACCGGCTGAGTAAAGCCTGTTTGCGAGGTATGACGAAAGCTCGGTGGGGGCGAATCATAACGATCTCATCAGTTGTCGGTTCCATGGGAAATGCCGGTCAAACCAACTACGCAGCCACCAAGGCAGGGGTCGAAGGATTCACCCGGGCACTGGCTAAGGAAGTGGGGTCTAGATCCATTACCGTTAATACCGTGGCTCCGGGCTTCATTGACACTGATATGACGCGGGATCTTCCCGAGGCTAATCGCGAGCTGATGCTCTCGCAGATCCCTCTCGGCAGGCTAGGCGACGCCGCTGAAATCGGCGCAACCGTTGGGTTCCTGGCGGGGGAGTCTGCGGGCTACATCACCGGAGAGACCCTGCACGTCAACGGCGGCATGTACATGGGGTAAAAAGCCCCAATCATTAGTTTTCCATTATTGGAGCATTTACGGGTAAAATCCCTCCCCGCGGGGGAAATTGGCCCTTCATCAACTTGAAAGGAAGTGAGGAACCATGAGCAGCATTGAAGATCGCGTCAAGAAAATCGTTGCCGAGCAGCTCGGCGTCAAAGAGGAAGAAGTGCGTAACGAGGCGTCGTTTGTAGACGATCTTGGCGCCGACTCCCTCGATACGGTTGAATTGGTCATGGCTCTCGAAGAAGAGTTCGAGACCGAAATTCCGGATGAAGAGGCAGAGAAAATCACGACCGTACAGTTGGCTATTAACTACATCAACGAAAACCTCGCCTAAATAGCCGAACGGTTTAGCGTCGAAGCCGTCTTACCGAGTAGGGCGGCTTTTTTGTATCAGCATTGGCCACACTCGCCTTGTTCCCGCATTGCGATTGAGGCCGCTGGTGCAATGTCTTAGAGCACAACACTGGGGGAAGTGTGTGAAACGGAGACAGGATCTATGAAAGGACATCGGGTCGTTGTTACTGGCCTAGGCGCCGTTACGCCGGTGGGCCTGGATGTGGCGAGCAGTTGGGCGGCTATCACGCAAGGCGTGAGCGGCGCTGCGCCGATTACTGTATTTGATCCCGACGCGTTCACTACCCGCTTTAGTTGTTCGGTGAAAGATTTCAGCGCAGACGGCTACATCCCGGCTAAAGACGCTAAACGTATGGATCCCTTCATTCAGTTCGGGATGGTCGCTGGCATTCAGGCACTGCGTGATAGTGGCTTTGAGGTGACTGATGAGAATTGCCAACGGGTTGGCTGTGCGATTGGCTCGGGCATCGGCGGAATAGGATCTATTGAAAGAAGCAATGAGGTCATCAACACAACTGGCCCGCGAAAGATGTCCCCGTTTTTCGTGCCCGGTGCCATCATCAATATGATCAGCGGTAACCTGAGCGTTATGTACAACATGCGAGGACCAAACCTCGCCGTCGTTACCGCTTGCACCACGGGAACCCACAATATCGGTTTAGGCGCGAGGCTCATCGCATCGGGAGATGCCGACGCCATGTTGGTAGGGGGAGCAGAGATGGCGACTACCCCGGTAGGTCTCGGTGGCTTCGCCGCGGCGAGGGCACTGTCTACCCGTAATGACGATCCCCAGGCCGCCTCGCGCCCTTGGGATGCAGATCGCGATGGATTTGTACTTGGCGATGGCGCTGCCGTTCTACTCCTGGAATCCCTCGATACAGCGCGAGCCCGTGGCGCCGAGATTTATGCAGAGGTTACCGGGTTTGGCATGAGTGGCGATGCGTATCACATGACATCGCCACCAGAGGACGGACGCGGTGCGGCTACCTCGATGGCCAATGCTTTGGCCGACGCGGGTTTGAATCCCGAGGCGGTGGGGTACATCAACGCCCACGGCACTTCGACCTTGGCCGGTGATTTGGCCGAGACTATGGCGGTCAAGTCTGTGTTCGGATCAGCTGCAGGTGACGTTGCTGTGAGCTCGACAAAATCTATGATAGGACACCTCTTGGGCGCCGCCGGAGCGGTGGAGGCCGTATTTAGTATTCTGGCAGTTCGCGATGGCGTGGCGCCCCCAACAATCAATCTTCAGACACCCAGTGAAGGGTGCGACCTCAATTACGTTCCCAATACGGCGCAAGAGCGACGCATTGACCACGCCCTCAGCAATTCCTTCGGTTTTGGTGGAACCAACGGGTCACTCATCTTTAGCCGTTTCAGCGGCTGACCTCTTCGGTATGACTGAACGCTCCTGGGTGGATGGTGTCGAGGGGGCCGAGGTACCGATAGACGATCGCGGGTTAAATCTTGCGGATGGTGCCTTCGAGACTATGCGGGTGAAGGGTGGCCGTCCCGCTTGTTTTTCTCTCCATCGTGCTCGCTTAGCCGCCGGACTGTCCTGTCTCGGATTTGATTCACCTGAAAAGACCGCCGAAAAGGCCTTATTAGAGGCGCTCGAGTGGCTTAGAGCCAGCGATCCGGATGCCAGCGGTGTTCTGCGACTTACTCTCACCCGGGGATCGGGACCACGGGGTTATAGGGCTTTGTCGGGGCTTCCTACTCGACTGGTGTCTCGATTTATCTCTGGGGACATTGAGCCGCCCCTCGCACCAGCCCGACTGGGCATGGCGCCCATTTACTATGCGTCCCAACCTTTCTTTCGTGGGGCCAAGCTTATTGCGCGAGCGGAACAAGTTGTTGCGACCTCTTGGGCGCATCAGCAGGGCTACGATGATGCGTTGATGAGCTCGGCAGCAGGCCGTTGGGTTTCCGCGGGCAGCGGTAACTTATTTCTTCGATTGGGTGCGCGATTGTTGACGCCACCCGTTGATGACATGGGAATAGCGGGCACTCGCCGAGAGTTGATTCTTTCCACTCTGGCCGCAAGCGCGGGGCATGAAGTGTCGGTAGAGCCATGTACCGAGGAGGTTGCTCGGAGTGCCGATGAGGCTTTTCTTTGCAACGCGGTAGTTGGCATTCGCTCGATTCAATCGGTAGCGGACATTGGCTTTGCCTCGACAGCGGCTGCCGATCGGCTGCGACCCCTGATACACGATTGGGCTGATTGTGGAGCGACTTCAGGATGACAGGACGTGCACTCCTGGCGACGGCGGGTGGGTGCTGTCTTCTATGGTTTGCTGGGTGGCTGTGGCTTCAGGCCGAACTATCCCGGCCACTCCCCAATCTGTCCACGGATCGCGTGTTTGAGGTAAAAAAGGGTGACAGCCTGAGCGGGGTGCTTGGACGAGCATCTGACCAGGGCTGGCTTTCTCGACCCAAGCTTGTGTCTTTGTGGGCACAATGGAACAGATTGGATCGGGGCATTAAAGCGGGTGAGTACACAGTGCCAGCACAGGCTAGTGCAAAAGACCTGTTGATGTTATTGCGTCGAGGAGAAGTGATAAGTTATTCCGTTACGTTGCCTGAGGGTATAACCCTCAGACAGGCGGTAACACGGCTGAGCCAAACACCCAAGCTACAGTCGGCGATCACCGACGTGGATGACCCTCGCTTGCGCAATGCGGTTGTTCTCGATACCGATTTAGAAGGTTGGTTCCTTCCGGAGACCTACCGATTTATTGCCGGTGACAGCGACCTTGATATTCTCAGGAGAGCCCATCAATCGATGCTTGAGGTCTTGGAGCAGGAGTGGAATGAGCGAGCGTCTTCGGCTGCAGTTACCTCGCCGTATGAAGCGCTTGTTTTGGCCTCCATCGTGGAGCGTGAGACCGCTGTCCCTGAGGAGCGCCCAGAGATTGCCGGTGTGTTCACCCGGCGACTCAGGCTGGGAATGAGGCTTCAAACTGATCCAACCGTTATTTATGGCCTTGGTGAGGAGTACCGGGGCAATTTGACGCGCAAGCATTTAAGAGATACTGAAAACCCTTGGAACACCTATCAGCACAAGGGCCTTCCCCCGACGCCTATTGCACTGCCGGGTCGCGATAGTATTAGGGCGGCACTGCACCCCAAAGACGGCGACAGCTTGTATTTTGTTGCGACCGGCGACGGCCGTCACGTGTTCGCTAAAACGCTGGAAGAGCACAATGAAAACGTGCGACGCTACCAGCTCAACCGCCGGGAAGATTACCGATCAACGCCCGCATCTAATTAGGTTTTGGTATGAGCCTCCAGGAAAAGCGAGTCAGCGCCAAATTCATCACCGTGGAAGGTGGGGAGGGCGTCGGCAAAACCACCAACATGGGGTTGATACAGTCAATCTTGGAAAGTCGCGGTTTCGAGGTATGCATCACGCGTGAGCCCGGCGGCACGGCCCTAGGGGAAATGCTGCGAGCGTCGCTGCTTAATCCGGAACTGGAACCGCCTGTGGCGATGGCCGAGTTGCTTATGATTTTTGCGGCCCGTGCACAGCATATAAGCACCGTCATCGAACCGGCACTGGCGGCGGGCCAGTGGGTGCTTTGTGATCGGTTCACCGACGCCACCTATGCCTATCAAGGATTTGGTCGAGGCATCGACCTACCGGCGATAGCAACCCTTGAGCAACTCGTTCAGGGCGAGCGACGACCCGATGTAACAGTGCTGCTTGACCTGGATCCCTTGGTGGGGCTGGAGCGAGCCCAAAAGCGCGCCGAGTTGGATCGCTTTGAGTTAGAGGAAGCTGCATTTTTTAATCGCGTGAGGGAGGGCTACTTGAGCCGTGCTGAAGCAGAGCCCGCGCGATGGATTGTTGTTGATGCGGCACAATCACTCGAGGAGGTCAGTGGCACACTAAACGCCCAGTTAACGCGGTGGTTAGATCATGGATGATCGGGCGCTTTCTGAGGCTGAAGTCACCCCGCTGATGCCATGGCATCGTGAGCCACTCCAGCGATTGGTGGGCCTGGCTGCGCAGGGGAAAATTCCCCATGCGGTCTTGCTGTCGGGAGCACGGGGCACCGGCAAAGCCGCGAGCGCCTCCTGGCTGACGGTACAGTTGTTGTGCACTAACAACCAAGAATATGCCTGTGGACGCTGCGACAGTTGCTTGCTGTTTCAGGCGGGTAACCACGGCGATTTGCGTCACCTCAGTCCGGAGGAGGGGAAGCGGGCGATAGGTATTGATCCCGTTAGAGACGCGATCCGTTTTTTGCAGCAGACCGCCGGCTATGGTGAGCGTAAGATACTTGTTGTGTCGCCGGCTGAGGCGATGACGACGGGCGCTGCTAACGCTTTACTGAAAACCCTTGAAGAGCCGTCGGGGAATGCCATCATTTTGCTGGTGTCTGAGAGACCCGGTGATCTTCCGGCCACGGTGAGATCTCGGTGCCAGATTTTCGCTCTGCCATCTCCGACTCAAAGTGAGTCTAGTCTTTGGATTGAGCAGCACTCGCAATTCAGCGCGAAGGACTGTGCTCGAGCGATTGCGCTAGCACCCGAGCAGCCCATGACCGCACTGCAGTTATTGGAGATGAATCTCCTTGACGAATGGGAGACTGCCGCAGAGATTTGTGTCAGTCTCATTGAGGGCAGGATTACCCCTAATAGCGCGGCCGACCAGCTCACTAAATGGGACCCTGATGTGCTGCTGTTGCTAATGAACCAGGTGTTGGAGAGCCGAGTTCGCGAAAGCCGGCCCGAGCATAGTCGTGTGGCGCAGCGCGCCTTAAGGGCGAGGGACAAGGTACTTGGTTTTCTATCCGCCCATCGGCGGGGACTTAATTTGAGTCGTGACTTGATGATGAGAGACTGTTGTCAGCTACTGGGAAGCATAAGCCTGTGACCACTGCTCGGCTCGACGCGCTGCGTGCTATGCTAGCCGAGGGTTCAACGCGACGTCATGCTAGGGGGGCGTCATGAGTGAAAGTAATCGACAGGGCATTCTCTCGTTGACGATCAAGGACAAGGCTGTCCTCTACGCCGCCTACATGCCCTTTTTGGAAAACGGCGGCCTCTTTGTTCCCACAACCAAACCCTACAGCATCGGCGATGAAGTCTTTATGTTGCTTACGCTTATGGACGACCCTGAGAAGATTCCCATAGCAGGCAGGGTTGTTTGGGTGACACCCTCTGGCGCTCAAGGAAATCGACAGGCGGGCGTGGGGGTTCAGTTTTCCTCGCAAGACGCCTCGGCAAACGCCAAGATTGAAAATCACTTAGGGGGTGCGCTGAACTCGGAGCGCCCGACCCACACGATGTAGCCCCTCTCGACGCAAGGGTACCGACCACGGCAGGCTGATAAGCGGTCCAGGGTTAGTCGCTAGGCTTAACGAAAACATTCCTTGTGTCTGCCGAGCACTCTCCGGAAACTGGATAGCGCCAAAACGAGTCGGTCCAAAAAGTAAAAAGGGCCCCCGGAGGGGCCCAACCAAAGACTCGAAGGAGTATAGTTTTGAGGGCCTGCTTCTAGGGGCAGGGACCTCACTGAACACTTGGGATGTCCAGCGTCGCCCGACTGCGCTAGTGGCCAGGCGACGTCCTCAGTATGCCCGATTGGGTGGCGGTGTCCAGCGCTATTCGCAGGTTGAGTGTGATCTGGCCCGGAAATACGGTTTTAGACCGCTCGTGACGTGGCACGCATGGCCTTCTAAATGGCTTTATTAAAACGTCCTAATTCTCTGTTTTTAAAGCTTAATATAACAAGGCGTTTTGCGGGCTGAGGGTGGCCCGATGAGAACCCCCAGTTTGTGTAGTCCTCGCCATTGCATGCAACCTGAGCCTGTGCGAACATCCGCGCCCTCAGATTTGGCGTCAAACGCCGAGTTTCTCTGTGTTTATGGTTCTGCGGAAGTGGCGAAATTGGTAGACGCGCTGGATTTAGGTTCCAGTGCCGCAAGGCGTGAGAGTTCGAGTCTCTCCTTCCGCACCATTTTGGCGCGTCGGAGCGTCTGCAAACCATAGTGTCAGCGATTTAGATCAAGATTTCAGGAGATTTTCATGCGGGTTTCCATCGAAACAACATCGGGGTTGGAGCGCCGGCTGACGGTAGGCGTTCCCTCAGATCGCGTCGACGGCGCGGTAGAGAAAAAGCTGCGTGACGCCGCCAGAAATGTGCGGCTCCCGGGTTTTCGTCCGGGTAAGGTGCCCATGAAGGTGATGCAGCAACGATTCGGCGCGGGTGTACGCCAGGAAGTGATTGGTGAAGTAATCAGTCAGTCATTTCAGGAGGCGGTCATCTCAGAAAACCTCAGACCAGCGGGGCAACCGCGCATAGAAGCCAAAAACTTCGAGGCGGGCAAAGATGTTGAGTATACGGCGACGTTTGAGATATTTCCGAGTCTCGAGATCAAGGAAGTTGCCGGATTTACCGTTGAAAAACCTGTGGCTGAGGTCACGGATGCTGACGTTGATGACATCATCGAGATATTTCGTAAGCAGCGCGGTGAGTTAAAAGAAGTCGATCAGGCAGCCGAGTCGGGCGACACCGTCGTTGTGGATTTTGCAGGAACCCGCGATGGTGAGGCATTTGAGGGTGGTACAGCGGAAGACCAAACCCTCGAGCTAGGCCAAGGCAAAATGATCCCTGGGTTTGAAGACGGAATCATCGGCATGAAGGCCGGTGAGGAAAAAACTATTGATGTGACTTTCCCTGAAGACTACGGCAATGAAGAACTTCAGGGGGCAGCAGCTCAGTTCAAGATCACCTGCAAGGCAGTCAAACAGTTGGAGCTGGCACCGCTGGATGACGAGCTGTTCCAAAGCTACGGCGTGGAGGAAGGCGGTGAATCGGTCTTCCGCGATGAGGTGAAGAAAAACATGGAGCGCGAACTCCGCAATGCCGTGCAAACCCACACCAAAAATCAGGTGATGGATGCTATTTTGGCAGCGCATGCCGACATTGATGTTCCCGGTAGTCTGATAGCTCAAGAGGTTGATGGGATGCGAGGTCAGATGTTCCAGCAGTTTGGAGGCCAGCCTTCCCCTGAGATGGATCTGAAGTCTTTGTTGCCCGACGACATGTTCAAGGAACAGGCTGAGCGTCGCGTTAGATTGGGTTTATTGCTGGGTGAAATGATTGGCAAGATGGAGTTGCGCGCCGATCCCGCTAAAGTCAAGGAGCTGATAGAGGACATAGCCTCTACGTACCAGGACCCCCAAGAGGTAATCAACTGGTATTATTCAGAAAACGAGCAATTGGCGCAGATCGAATCACGAGTGCTTGAAGATCAGGTTGTGGAGAAGATTCTCGAGACGGCCGTGATTGAAGAAAAGGCGAGTTCTTACCAAGATGCGCTGGCAGCAGCGCGCCCCTCACAGGGCTGACCCGGACCAACGAGAGGAAACCCATGAGTTACGACAGAGCACCGCAGCGAGTAGATAATCTCGGGCTAATCCCGATGGTCATCGAGCAAACGTCCCGAGGCGAGCGCTCCTTTGACATCTATTCCCGACTGCTCAAAGAGCGCGTTATCTTTGCGGTGGGGCCGGTTGAAGACAACATGGCTAATCTGATTGTTGCCCAATTGCTGTTTCTGGAGTCAGAGAATCCTGACAAAGACATCCATCTTTACATCAACAGCCCCGGCGGTTCGGTCACAGCGGGTCTGTCGATTTACGACACCATGCAGTTCATCAAACCCGACGTCAGCACAATGTGTCTGGGGCAGGCAGCATCGATGGGCGCCTTTTTGTTGAGTGGTGGTGCCAAAGGCAAACGCTACATTCTGCCCAATGCGAGGACGATGATTCACCAGCCATCAGGCGGTGCCCAGGGCCAGGCGACCGATATCGACATTCAGGCGAAGGAGATCCTCATTATCCGCGAACGTCTGAACCGGCTTATGGCCGAGCACACCGGCCAACCGCTTGATGTTATCGAGCGTGACACCGAGCGTGACCGCTTTATGGACGCCGAGCAGAGTCGCGACTACGGCCTCGTTGATGAAGTGGTCAACAGCCGGGCAGCGGCGCCCGACGCCTGATACGGCCCAATTTAGCCCCAAGACTTGCATTACGGCCCGAAACCGATCAAGGTTTGGGCTGTAACTCTATGCGAAAGCCCCAGCTAGGAAGGACGTAATGGCGAAAGATAGCGCAGACAGTGACAAGCTCCTTTACTGTTCGTTTTGTGGCAAAAGCCAAAACGAAGTCAGGAAGCTTATTGCTGGCCCCTCTGTCTTTATTTGCGATGAGTGTGTCGACCTCTGCAACGACATCATTCGCGAAGAAGTTCAGGAGGCAGCGAGTGAGTCCGGTGCTGAGCGGCTGCCAATTCCTCACGAAATCAACGCGATTCTCGACGAGTACGTGATTGGCCAGCAGCGGGCAAAACGAGTCCTCGCCGTTGCGGTTTATAATCATTACAAGCGGCTTCGGTATACACCGGACGCTCGCAACGCAGACGATGTTGAATTAAGTAAGTCGAATATTTTGCTTGTGGGGCCAACAGGCTCGGGCAAGACGTTGCTCGCTGAAACACTGGCGAGACTGCTAGACGTGCCGTTCACGGTGGCCGACGCCACGACATTGACCGAGGCGGGGTACGTCGGAGAAGACGTTGAGAATATCATTCAAAAGCTCCTTCAGAAGTGCGATTACGACGTGGAGCGAGCCCAAATGGGCATTGTGTACATTGACGAGATTGACAAAATTTCTCGTAAATCAGACAACCCATCGATCACGCGAGACGTTTCCGGAGAGGGCGTACAGCAGGCTCTGCTCAAGCTGATTGAAGGTACGGTCGCTTCGGTGCCGCCGCAAGGTGGTCGCAAGCACCCGCAGCAAGAGTTTCTTCAGGTTGATACCTCCAACATCCTCTTTATTTGTGGCGGCGCTTTTGCCGGCCTCGACAAAATCATCCGAAACCGCTCAGAGAAAGGCGGGATCGGCTTTAACGCTGAAGTGAAGAGTAAGGACGAAACCCGACGCTTTGGCGAGACCCTTGCCGATCTTGAGCCAGAAGATTTGGTTCAATACGGTTTGATCCCCGAGTTCGTCGGTCGCCTACCGGTCATCGCTACTCTTGAGGAGCTCGATGTTACTGCCTTGGTGCGCATTTTGACCGAGCCGAGGAACGCGCTGACCAAGCAGTATGCCAAGATGTTTGACATGGAAGGGGTCGAAATCGACTTTCGCGAAGATGGCTTAAGAGCGGTAGCAGAGCGGGCGATGGATCGAAAGACCGGTGCCCGTGGCCTTCGTTCTATCCTCGAAAATGTGCTGTTGGAGTCAATGTATAACGTGCCTTCGCAGGAAAACGTTGCGAAAATCGTTATCGACGAAAGTGTTATCAAAGGCGAATCCGAACCTCTTCTGGTCTATCAGGCTCAGGATTCTGCTCGGGCCGCCGCCGAGGAGTAGCCGTTTTCCGGCCGACTGGCCCGGGAGCGCTTTTTTCTGGTGGGCCGCGGTTGCAAAATCTGCGTAGTATCCCCATATACTGGGGAGAAATCCGGAGAATTTTATGACTGACGTCGTCGCCACCGAACTACCCCTGCTGCCCCTTCGGGACGTTGTGGTTTACCCCCACATGGTGCTGCCACTTTTTGTGGGTCGTGAAAAATCAATTGAAGCCCTCGAAGAGGCCATGCGCGGCGACAAGCAGGTGTTGCTGGTTGCGCAGCGCAATGCATCTGACGACGCCCCGAGTGTCGACGATCTGTATCAGGTGGGCACGGTCTCCAATATCTTGCAACTTCTCAAGCTGCCCGATGGCACCATTAAGGTCCTTGTCGAAGGGGAGTTTCGAGCCGCCATAGAAGCGATGAACGACGATGGGGACTTTACGGTAGCCCATTGCCGGCAAATTGAAACCGAGGAGCTGCCAGCAGAAGAGGCAAAGGAGCTCGTCAATACGCTTGTTGAGCAGTTTGAGAAGTATGTGGGGATGAGTAAGAAGGTACCCACCGAAGTGCTGACCTCGCTGTCAGGAATCGACGAGCCCAGCCGTTTGGCTGACACCATCGCCGCTCACATGAGCGTAGATTTGGAAGAAAAGCAGCGCATCCTGGAAATTGCCTCATTGCGCGAACGCCTCAACCACCTGCTCGGTCTCATGGATGCAGAAATCGACCTTTTTCAGGTCGAGAAGCGAATCCGTGGGCGGGTAAAGAAGCAGATGGAGAAAAGCCAGCGGGAGTATTACCTCAACGAGCAGATGAAGGCGATTCAAAAAGAGCTTGGGGAAATGGACGACGCTCCCAACGAAGTTGATGACCTTCAAGCGCGTATCGACGAGGCTCAGATGCCGGAGGAAGCGCGGTCAAAAGCGGTGGCGGAACTCAACAAGCTAAAAATGATGTCGCCAATGTCGGCAGAGGCCTCGGTTGTTCGCGGCTACATTGACTGGATGGTCAGCGTGCCCTGGAAGAAGCGCAGCAAGATAAAACACGATTTACCGCGCGCTGCGAAGATTCTCAACGAGGATCACTATGGGCTGGAAGAGGTCAAGGACCGGATCCTAGAGTATCTCGCGGTCCAAAAGCGTGTTCGCAAGATTAAGGGGCCTGTGCTTTGTTTGGTGGGACCACCTGGGGTGGGTAAAACGTCTCTCGGAGAATCCATGGCCCGCGCTACCAATCGAAAATTTGTCCGTATGGCGTTGGGCGGGGTCCGCGATGAGGCTGAAATTCGTGGCCATAGAAGAACTTATATTGGCTCAATGCCTGGAAAGTTACTTCAGAAAATGGCAAAGACGGGTGTGCGAAACCCGCTTTTTCTCCTGGACGAAATAGATAAGATGGGAATGGATCACCGGGGTGATCCCGCATCAGCGATGCTGGAAGTGCTCGACCCGGAACAGAATCATGCTTTCAATGACCATTATCTCGAGGTCGACTACGATCTTTCCGACGTTATGTTTGTTTGTACGTCAAACACCATGAATATACCGGGACCTCTGCTCGATAGAATGGAGGTGATCAGGCTGCCGGGCTACACGGAAGATGAAAAGCTCAATATCTGTGAGCGTTACCTGCTGCCGAAGCAGCTGCGACAGAACGGGTTAAAGCAGGGTGAAATGACGATTGACGGGCAGGCATTGCTCGACGTTATTCGTTATTACACACGCGAGGCGGGAGTGAGAGCCCTCGAGCGCGAGATCGCGAAAGTGTGCCGAAAAATGGTCAAGCGATTTGCGACCGGAGAGTCACAGGGGCCGCTGACAGTTACCAGTGAACTGCTGGCTGATCTCCTTGGCGTGAGAAAGTTTAATTTTGGTATTGCCGAGGACGAAAATCATGTGGGTCAGGTGACAGGCCTCGCTTGGACCTCTGTAGGCGGAGAGCTGCTCACTATTGAGGCCGCCGCAGTGGCGGGTAAGGGGCGTCAGGTTAAGACGGGCTCCCTCGGTGATGTCATGCAAGAATCCATTCAGGCAGCTATGACGGTCGTGCGGTCTCGATCCCAGCAGCTTGGGGTGCCAGCGGCTTATCATGACCGAAACGATGTCCACATCCATGTGCCCGAGGGTGCCACTCCCAAAGACGGTCCGTCCGCGGGTATTGCCATGTGCACGGCGCTGGTGAGCATCGCCACACAAATCCCTGTTAGAGCAGATGTGGCCATGACCGGTGAAATCACCTTGAGGGGTGAGGTGCTCCCAATCGGGGGGCTGAAAGAGAAGTTGCTCGCGGCTCGCAGGGGCGGCATCAAGACGGTGATTATTCCGAAAGAGAACGAACGTGACCTCGCCGAGATCCCGGATAACATAATGGACAATCTCGATATCAAAGCTGTGAAGTGGATCGATGAAGTCTTGGCGGTAGCGCTTGAGCGTGTTCCAGATCCTCTGTCGGATGAAGCTTACTTGGCTGATCCGGCCGTATCATCTAGCGCGATAGACACTGTAGAGACCGAGGTTCGACCGCCAGCGCATTAGCGATCAATAGCTCACTGACATGGTTGAGTTTAGAAACCGTGATATAGGCTCAAAAATTGGCCGTTTGCCGTTGACCCTAAGCTAAAACGCGGTATAACCTGTAAGTCCGGAAATAACGAACAGTGCTATCCGAAGCACAAACAACAAAGAGGGGTAACTCCGTGAATAAAAACGATCTGATTGACGCTATCGCCGCTGAAGCTGACTTGTCCAAGGCCTCCGCTGGTCGTGCTCTTGATGCTGCGCTGGGCGCCATTACGTCCGCGTTAAGTAAACAAGAAACCGTTTCGCTGGTGGGCTTTGGCACCTTTGCAGTGAAACACAGAGCTGCCCGCGAAGGCAGAAACCCGCGCACCGGTGATACAATTCAGATAGCCGCCTCAAATGCCCCCAGCTTCAAGGCGGGTAAGGCGCTGAAGGACGCTTGCAACTAAGCTAACCTTCTCTGTACTAGGGTTTATAATGGCGCCTCTTTGATGAGGCGCTGATGAGAGGCGCCTTGGCGCCTTTTTTCGTAATGGCGCTTCGGTGGTCGGGGTGCGCTTGCTGCCACGAGCTCGTGGCATTAATTGGAAGAATATAGTCATGATGCAGTCCTTGAGATCGGGCGCCCAAAGTACGGCGGCCCGGGTACTGGTCCTACTTATTGTGCTCTCCTTTGCAGGTTTTGGCCTGGAGTCCGTCTTATTTGGAGGTAGTGGCACCTCTGTTGCTGATGTCAACGGTGTGGAGATCACACCGCAGGAACTGCAAATTGCCGTCGAAAACCAGAAGCGTCAGTTGATGCAAATTTTCGGGGACAGCATTGACCCGGCTATGCTGGATGACGATCGAATAAGCCCCCGTGCACTCGAGGGGCTCATAGAGCGGACCTTGTTGCTGCAGCAGGCAGAGGCAGAGTCCCTTGCTGCGTCGGGTCGCACCATTGGCGAGCTGGTTGCAAGCATCGATGCCTTTATGGTGGACGGCCAATTTGATCCTGACCAATACAAAGTGGTTCTGGCTAACGCCGGGTACACCCCCGAGCGGTTTCGTCGAGAGCAGGCCCAGCAAATCATGCTGAACCAGTTACAAGACGCGGTGTCAGCATCAGACTTCACCACGGCACGGGAGCTTGAACTGGCCGCGGTGGTCGGGGCAGAGGAGAGGGACGTGAGGTATCTGCTTGTACCTAGCGAGGCTGTTAAAGGGTCAATTGCGGTGACCGTGGAGGACGTTGAATCTTTCTATCAGACTAATCTTCAGCGATATACCACCGAAGAGGAGGTGGTCGCCGATTACATTTTGCTCTCACGTGAGGATTTTATACAGCCGGTTGACCAGGCATTGGTTGACGCACAATTTGAAGAGGTAGCAGCGGATTATGAGGTCAGCGAACAGACCAGCGTGGCTCATATTCTACTCGTCCAACGTGACAACGAGAACGCTGAAGAGTATGCGACCCGTATTGACGACGTCGCAGCTCGACTGGCGTCTGGCGAAGAATTTTCTGTCATTGCAGGGGATGCGTCGGATGACATTGGCTCTGCCAACACCGGGGGCCAGTTAGGCTTTACCGACGGCTCGGTGTTTCCCGAGGCTATGGAAGCGGCCATTGCTGAACTCGGCATAGGCGAAATTTCTTCCCCAGTTGAGACCGACGCCGGGGTTCACTTTATCCGCGTGGAGGAACGCGTTGCCAGTGACGCACCGGACTACACGGCCTTGCGAGAAGAGTTGGAGCAAGCAATACAGCAGTCGGAGGCTGAGCAAGTATTGCTTTCAACGGTTGAAAGCCTCCGCGAGATGGTCTTCAGCGCCGGCGATTTAAAGCAGCCCGCTGATGCTCTGGATTTATTGGTTCAGAGCGCTTCGGGTATTAGCCGCTCGTCCGGTTCAGGGGTTTTCGATGATGCCGCTGCCCGAGAGGCGTTGTTTGACGAAGAGGTTTATGAGTTGGGCAATAATTCGGCTGTGCTAGAGCTATCGGGTAATCGTTTCCTGGTGACCCGAATCAATCAGAAGCTGCCTTCACGGCAATTGTCACTCAAGGAGGTGGAGGGTGACATTCGGGTAGAGCTGGAAACGACGGCCACCAATGAGGCGTACCAGAATCTTGTGGGTGAGGTTAGGCGGCGAGTTAGCGGGGGTGAGACCCTCGAGGAGATCGCAAACGCCGATGATTATGAGTGGCGTGTAGAGCTGGGTGCCCGCCGTTCTGGGGGATTATTGCCCCCGGAAGTCGCCAGGCTCGCGTTTGATATGCAAACCGCCGGCCCCGCAACGATCGATAAGGTGGAGCTGCCAGGGGGTGACGTCGCGATTGTGGAGCTGGCTCGAGTAACTCCTGGAAGCGTCGCTAGCTTGCTCCCGGGGGAAGCTGATCAGCTTGTCAGCCAACTGGGAGAGGTGCAGGGCCAGCTTTCTCTGCTCGAATACCGCCTGGCACTTCGTCAAAACGCCGACATTATTATTCGATAGCTTGAGGGGCTGGGGTTGGATCCGGGGGAGGAAAAGCCAGCATCTTTAGGCGGCCTTGCAGCGATCGCCGCTAAATTGAGCACCGACGGTGCTCCCTACGACATGTTCGAAGGGCCGGACCGGGTTACCAGCCGGCCCTCACCGCCGGTGCATTTGTGGAATCCCGCGCATTGTGGCGATATCGGCATGGAGATCCGGGCCGACGGGTCCTGGTGGCACGCGGGTGCCCCAATCAGGCGACAAGAACTCGTTAACTTGTTTGCAAGCATTCTTCGGCTCGAGGGTGATGGCGCGTACTATCTCGTTACGCCTGTCGAGAAGGTAGTGGTGGCGGTCGCTATGCACCCTTTGAGGGTGGTGGACGCTGAGCCTCTCGCAGATAGATCACCCGAAACCCTGATCTTGACCCTTAATACCGGTGGGCAAATTCCACTGGACAGCCGGCACACCCTCGCTTTTGAGTCGAAAGCTGCCGGCGCGGCCTATGTAACCCTAGACAATGGCCTGACGGCGTTGTTTACCCGCGCGGCTTGGTATCGCCTCGCTGAGAGAGTCGATGCAGATGGCGTTGTGAGCAGCAGCGGGATCGCTTTTAAGCTGGCCTGAGAACCCACAAGCCACCACCTCACATATTGGGGTAGTTGGGGCCGCCAAAGCCCTCTGGGGTTACCCAGGTGATGTTTTGTGCCGGATCCTTGATGTCACAGGTTTTACAATGCACGCAGTTCTGGGCGTTGATCTGAAAGCGCGGCCCCGTCGCCTCCTGCACGATTTCGTAGACACCTGCAGGGCAATAGCGCTGCGCGGGCTCGTTATAGGTGGGTAAATTTTCCTGGATAGGAATATCGGGATTAAGCAGCGTGAGATGGCAAGGCTGATCCTCTTCGTGATTAGTGTTTGATAAAAACACCGATGAAAGTCGATCGAAGGTGAGCACGTTGTCAGGCTTGGGGTAGCTGATGGTTTTAGCGCTCGCAGCTGGGGTCAGGCAGGCATGGTCGGGTTTCGTATCATGCAGGGTAAAAGGCAGACGGCCCCCAAACAGATTCTGATCCAGCCATACAAGGCCCGCACCCACCATGTAACCGAATTTATGCATGAACCCAGCAAAGTTTCTCGTGGTGTAGAGTTCTTTGCCCAGCCAAGATTTTTTCAGCGCTTGTTGGTAGCCCGCCAGGTCTGTGGCCGGCGTTCCCTCGGTTTGTAATGCCTCCATTAGGGTTTCAGCAGCGAGCATACCGCTCTTCATCGCCGTATGGTTTCCCTTGATTTTTACACTGTTGAGCGTGCCGGCATCGCAGCCGATCAAAAGACCGCCCGGGAAGTGCATGGTGGGAAGTGAATTCCAACCCCCTTTGGCAAGAGCGCGTGCGCCGTAGGCAATTCGACTGCCTCCCGTCAGGACCTTTTGGGTCTCCGGGTGCGTTTTCCAGCGCTGAAATTCTTCAAAAGGGCTAACGTGGGGGTTGCTATAGTTCAAATCGGTGATGAGACCAATGTACACCTGGTTGTTCTCGGCGTGATAGAGAAAGGCACCTCCTGAGGATTTGCTCTCCGACAGAGGCCATCCTAGGCCGTGCACGACCTTTCCCTCTTCATGCTGCTCGGCGGGAATTTCCCAGATTTCTTTAATACCGATGCCGTAATGCTGAGGGTCTTTTCCCTCGGATAGCCCGAATTGACTCATCAGCTGTTTCCCGAGGTGCCCGCGGCAGCCTTCAGCAAACAGCGTGTATTTTGCATGCAACTCCATGCTCGGGACGTGACTTTCTTTTTCCGTGCCGTCCGCGCCGACCCCCATTTCGCCCGTAGCGATTCCTTTGACACTGCCGTCATCGTGGTAAAGGATCTCCGCGGCGGTGAATCCGGGGTAAATCTCAACGCCCATGCCCTCGGCCTGTTCGGCCAGCCAGCGGCAGACGTTACCCATTGAGACGATGTAGTTACCTTCGTTATGGGTTGGCTTGGGGATTAAAAAGTTGGGCAGCTTGATCGCTGATTTGCCGCTGGTGTAGAAAAAGAAGGTATCGTCGGTCACCGCCGTGTTGAGCGGCGCACCTAGCGCCTTCCAGTCAGGTAGCAGTTCATTGAGCGCTCGCGGCTCGAGCACGGCACCAGAGAGGATATGAGCGCCTACTTCCGATCCTTTTTCTACGACACAAACGCTGGTTTCACGCCCCTGTTTCTCGGCAATCTGCATGGTTCGGATCGCCGCGGACAGACCAGCAGGGCCCGCTCCAACGATGACGACATCGAATTCCATTGATTCACGTTCCATGCGAGGCTCCTCATGCCAAATCGGGCCATCCTAAAAGGCCGGTTGTTGCTGTTAAAATCGCCAATCTTTGCAGATTATAGGGGACTGTAATCCCTAGAAACCAAGCCTGGGCGACGGATTTTGACCCCATAGATACCCGATGGTTAAGCCAAAAGTGTGCTGTCCCCGGGGGCTTTTTGAACTTTGAGTATGGTACACTGCGCGCCGCAAAATCGCATCAACTCTGTAAGCATCCGAGGAGACTATGAAAGCATTGGTGGCAGTCAAGCGGGTCGTTGATTACAACGTTAAAGTTCGCGCAAAGGCCGACGGGTCCGACGTCGAATTAAACAACGTTAAAATGGCGATCAATCCTTTTTGTGAAATTGCGGTCGAAGAGGCAGTGCGGCTCAAGGAAGCTGGCACCGTCTCGGAGGTGGTGGTCGTATCGGTTGGCGATAAGGCGTGCCAGGAGCAGATTCGGACAGCACTTGCCTTGGGTGCTGATCGCGGTATCCATGTAGAGGTAGAGGGCCGCCCTGAGCCGCTAGAGGTGGCAAAGCTTCTCAAAGGTGTCGTTGATAAGGAGCAGCCCAAGCTCGTCATTTTGGGTAAACAATCTATTGACGGTGATAACAACCAGACTGGCCAGATGCTCGGTGCATTGGCCAATATGGCGCAGGGCACATTTGCTTCCGAGATCGCAATTGATGGCGAATCGATCTCGGTTACCCGTGAGGTAGACGGCGGTCTGCAAACTCTCAAATTGACCCTGCCTGCGATAGTGACCACGGATTTGCGCTTGAACGAACCTCGCTATGCCTCCCTGCCTAACATTATGAAGGCTAAAAAGAAGCCGCTTGACGTAACGACGCCGGCAGATCTGGGTGTAGAGCTTAAGACTCACGTGGTTCAGTTGCGCGTCGCACCGCCCCCCGAGCGCTCGGCGGGTATCAAAGTCGAGGACGTGGCGCAGTTGGTTGACAAATTGAAGAATGAAGCGAAGGTGATCTCATGAGCACATTGGTAATTGCCGAACACGATAATGCGAGTCTCAAGGTCGCAACCTTGAATGCCGTTGCCGCGGCCCAAGCGATGGGTGCTGAGGTGGATATTTTGGTGGCGGGAGCTGACTGCGGGGGAGCCGCTGACGCGGCGGCCCAGGTTCCGGGTATTGGTAAAGTACTGTGCGCAGACAACGCTGCCTATGGGAATCAGCTAGCCGAGAATGTGTCATTGCTTATTGCCGAGATCGGCGCCCAGTATGAGAACATCGTTGCCCCCGCTACAACGGCGGGTAAAAACACGATGCCTCGCGTCGCCGCACTCCTCGATGTGGCGCAAATTTCCGATATTATTTCAGTCGAAAGCGCTGACACCTTCACGCGACCGATTTACGCCGGTAACGTGATAGCAACAGTGCAATCTTCAGATCCAAAGAAGGTCATCACCGTGCGCACCACAGCCTTTGACGCGGTTTCCGCGGAAGGAGGCAGCGCCAGCATAGAGGCCGTCGCCTCCGTTCACGATGCGGGGCTATCCAGTTTTGTCAGTGAGGAAGTCGCTGAATCTGACCGGCCAGAACTGACTGCCGCATCGGTTGTCATCTCGGGTGGTCGGGGCATGCAGAATGGCGATAACTTCCAGCTCCTTGAGGGTATTGCAGATAAGCTGGGCGCCGCTATTGGGGCTTCCCGTGCCGCGGTCGATGCCGGATTTGTGCCAAATGATTATCAAGTTGGCCAGACCGGCAAAATCGTGGCGCCGGATCTGTATATCGCTGTCGGAATATCGGGCGCGATCCAGCACTTGGCGGGCATGAAAGATTCCAAAGTCATTGTGGCGATTAACAAAGACGAGGATGCGCCGATCTTCCAGGTCGCCGACTATGGCCTGGTTGCCGATCTCTTTACTGCGTTACCTGAATTTGAGGCGGCAATTTAGACTTCATCGTAGAGCCTGCGGGCAAGAACACCCTCCGATTAGGAGGGTTTTTTTTTGCCTAATCATCGCGCTTGTTCCGAAGCGTGATGGTTACACCGAGCTTGGCCAATACACTTTTCGATGTCTTGATCTCCCAGAGGGTCAGGGGGTGACGTTTTCGCCAGCCCAGCGGCACATAAATCACGAGCTTGTTCTTTTCCGGTACCGCTGTCAGGGCGTCAACGTCGTCGGTGGATTCGCTCCACTTAAACATAACGGCTATCCTGAGGAGAGCCGTGAGTTTTCCCAGGCTGTCGCGGGCTTCGTCAGCTACGGTCGACAACAAGTCTGGGGCAACCTTGCCCCGCTGCCCTCGTAGGAACACCGCCATTATTTCCTGCTCATTTTGAGAAAAACCCGCCATATCTGTGTTTTCGATGAGGTAGGCGGAGTGGTGGTGGTAGTGCTTCTGCGAAATCGCGGTACCTATCTCATGGCAGCGTCCCGCCCAAGCCGCGAGCTCGATATGATCATCCTCTAATCCCCACGCCGATTTTACACTCCGCGCTAGCCACATTAGTCGATCGCTCACCAGCTGACCGGCGCTTTCATCGGCGCCGTAACGGGACACCATCGCGGCAATGGACCGCTCACGGACGTCCTCGTGAGACAGTCGGCCGACGAGGTCGTAGATGAGTCCCTCACGCAGCGCCCCTTGTGAAGTGCGCATGATTTCAATGGCGAGGCCGTCAAAAATCGCCGTGGCAATAGCGACCCCGGCGGTAATCACATGCTTTCGCTTGTCATTGAGCCCCTCGAGGTCGATCTCATCGGCATGTTGGTACTTGAGCAGCTTTTTCCGCAGCTTCTCGAGGGATTTCCTGTCGATACCGTTCTCAAGCCAACCCGCATGCTGGACCAGTAATTCGATGGCCTGCAGCGTGCCTGACGAGCCTACGGCTTCGGCCCAATGCTGGGCACGGTAGTGCTTTTTGATATGGGACACTTCGGCAAGTGCATGTTCATAGGCGCGCTTAAAGTTTTTTGAGGTGATAGTGCCCTCGGGGAAAAACATTTGTGCATAGCTAACGCAGCCTAGCTGCAGGCTCACCAGTCGTTGCGGTTCGAAACGCTTTCCGACAATAAATTCGGTGCTCCCGCCACCGATGTCGACCACCAATCTGCTCGCTTCGTCATCGGCCAGGGTGTGTGCAACACCGAGATAAATTAGCCGTGCTTCCTCACGCCCATACACTACGTCAACGGGAACTCCGAGTAGCTTTTCAGCCGCGCGGGTAAATTCTCGGCGGTTTTTGGCCTGTCGTAGAGCATTAGTCCCGACAACCCGAACACCAGCTAAATCCATACTCTCCAGCAGTTGCGCAAACCGCGCGAGGCAGTCCAGCCCTCGGTCCATGGCGTCGGGCGCCAAGCGCCCGTGCTCGAGACCGGCGCCTAATTGCACTCGCTCTCCCAGCATATGCACGGGTTTGATCTCTCCGTGCTCCAGGCGGGCGACAATCAAATGGAACGAATTACTGCCCAAATCTATCGCGGCAAGAAGGCTTCCGTCCGGGACTGGATTGGCGCTAGCGACCACATGTATTCCTATTTATCCCAAGCATAACGATCTTCACGCGGTACCTGCGCGGCATTCAACGACTCCAGCGTCGTGGGCAGCGCGCGGGCAACCGAGTGAGCAACTCATAACCGATGGTACCAGCATGTTGGGCGACGGTGTTGACGGCCAAGTTGTTTCCCCACAGCTCTACCTCGCTTCCCACTGCCACCGAGGGCAACTCGGTGACGTCGACGGTAATCATGTCCATCGATACTCTGCCGATCAGCGGACATTCAACGCCATCAATCATGACGGGGGTTCCATTGCAGGCTGTGCGTGGATACCCGTCGGCATAACCAACCGGCACCGTAGCAACACGGGTTGGCTTGCTCGCCTGCCAGCGGCCGCCATAACCCACAACCTCGGATTCATTGATCCAGCGCAGTGCCATGACGGCTGATCGAAAATGCATGACCGGCCGCAGTGGAGTCTCATCCCTAGTAGGGAGGTCGGCAGCGCCGTAAAGCATAATACCGGGACGCACCCAATCTGATTTTGCGTCATAGGCATGGAGGAGGGCGGCTGAATTCAACAGGCTGGTTGGCAGCGAGCGTTTGTCTACGGCTGCGTGCCACTGCGCAAGCTGTGCTTTCGTCATAGCAGAATCGATGGATTCAGCATCGCCTAAATGACTCATCAAGCCTATGTTGCTGTGGTTGTTGCTCTCCAGCCGCTTGAGTTGCGCGGTAATTTCATCGTCTTCTAGCCCTAATCGATGCATCCCGCTGTCGAGCTTTAACCATATCGTCGATTTGGCTGTTAATCGCGCACTCAACAACAGGTCTACCTGATGCGCTGAATGTACTACCGAATCCAAACCGTTACCGGCGATGAATTTGGCATCCTCTAAATCAAACGGACCTTCGAGCACCACTATTCGTGTCGAGTCGTCGTTCTGGCGCAAGGCTGATGCTTCTTCACAAAAGGCCACGGCCAGGCTATCGACATGGGGAGCAATTATCTCGGCACAAGGAATGAGACCATGTCCGTAGGCATCGCCCTTTACGGCGGCGCATATTTTTTTGTTGGCAGCGCGATCTTTTGTGAGGCGCACATTGTGCTCTAGCGCCCTGAGGTCGATGTCAAAGTAGCTGGGTCTCGCCACGATAGTGCTCAGTAGTCGAAACGATAACGGTTAAACAGAGTTTGGGCTTCTGACCACACCGGCCCCGGCCTTCCAGCACCAACGGGTTCGCCATCGATTTGTACCACGGGCGAGATTTCCTTGGTTGAGCTTGTGAGCCACACTTCGTCAGCAGACAAGACGTCAGCGCGACTCACCGCTCCCTCGATCACCGGTAGCGTACTATGGTCTCGGAGCATATCCACCAGCATGTTTCGGGTAATTCCCCCTAGCTTTTGATGATCAAGGCTGGGGGTTCTGATGGATCCATCGCGCACAATAAATACATTGCTGGTGGAGGCTTCAGTGAGCTCGTCCTTCTCGTTGAATAGTAAAATTTCTTCTGCTCCCTCGGTGACGCCCTCCATCATGTGCAACACGTTCCCGAGTAGAGAAACTGATTTGATGTTGCATCGCTGCCAGCGTAAATCCCTTCCAGTCACGACTGAAAAAGCATGGGCCTTGTCGACATTGCCATCTATTGGCGGGGGTATATCGAAAGTAAAAGCAAAAACGGTGGGGGTGATCTCATGGGGAAACTGGTGATTACGTTTGAGAGCCGCGCCACGAGTAATCTGCAGATAAAGGCCAAGTCCACCGCTGTTGTCGGGAGACTTGTTAGCGTTAATAAGTTCTTCAAGAAGGTTCTTTAGTCTCTCGGCAGGAAACGGATTTCTCAGGCTGATTGCAGAGAGTCCTTCCGTCAGGCGATCGAAGTGGCGACCAAAGCCGACAAACCGACCACCGTAACTGGGTATGACCTCATAAATGCCGTCGCCGAATAAGAAGCCTCGGTCCATTGGGGAGATCGAGGCCTGTTCCAAAGGTAAATAGTCACCATTGAGATAGGCGATTGTCATACTTGAGTGTCCTGGTTAAACAAGGCTGTCAACTTATTAAGCATTGCTTGTGTCTCTTCCGGGCCCAATCCATCTTCGGTGGTCTCGCAACGCCCTGTGACGCCATCGACCGCGCCCAAGCTCACGATGAAAGATAGCAGGGCGGCTGGGTTAATATTAGGTAAATTCTTTGGATCCAGTGCGTAGGCGCTCAGCAGCACCAGCCCATACGCGCCCCAGTTTGAAACATCAGCAACCAGCAGCTCGTCGCACGTAATCACCGAGGGGGTGATTGGCAGTGCTTGGGTGGCCGTCAGGACCGTGCCCATGCCGACCTCATTGCCGCCATCGCCGATTGCGATAATTGGGCAGTCGGCAGCAGCCAATAGCGGAGCGACGGTGTGACATTGCCCCGATATGTCAACGCCCCTGATGTTGTAGAACCTGCCATCCGCCGCCTCGCCCGGTCGCTCTATAGCGACAATCAATGCGGGCGAGAGGCGTTCAATCAGCTCATTAGCGTGGGAGCCCTCAGGAACTGCCAGAGCCCTGGCGCGACCGGCAAGCGCGGCAACGAGGTCGGGGTCAGCGACAATCCACGGAGTAGCGCCGAGAGTCTCTAGGTGGTCATAAATGACTAATGCCCCGGGGGGGCCATCGGTTTCAAAGGTGCCGGCAATCGGAAAACCGGTAATGATAAAAACGTTGCCTTGAGCGTTATTCAGCAGCGCCGCTGCGCGGAGATAAGAGCCTGATGGAAGCGCTTCTCGCAGGGAAGCCATGCCTCGATGGTTCTTGGCGACGAGGAGGGATTCTAGATGGTTACTAATCTCTGCTAAAAGCGCTGTCATGGTTGGTTCAAAGCCTGCTGTAAGGTTTCTTGATAGTGCGTTTCAAGCCAAGCCAGATGTTTTGCTTCTTCAAGGGTGATCGCCTGAAAAGTGACTTGGGTGTCCGCTCGGGCTTGTGTCAAGCGCCTACAGTCTGTCGCTATCACAGCCCCTAATTTAGGATATCCCCCCATGGTTTGGCGATCATTGATGAGAATAAATGGCTCGCCGTCTGATGGAACCTGAATGCACCCATAGCAGGTGGCTTCAGACCACGCCTCCGAGATTCCGGTCTGAAGATGACTTCCTGTTAGGCGTATTGCCATTCGATTGGATTCGCTCGATACGGAAAATTCAGACGCAAGGAGACCTTCCGTCGCCGACGGCGCACACTCTTCCCAATCAAATCCAGGAATAAAACGCAGCGTGAGACAGGACCCTAATTCAGAGACAATCCCTGCGCCGCCGGCATCGCGCCTCGTCCTTTTTGTACGGCCAACGCCGGGGCTATCACCCAGCAAGAGGGAGTCGCCCGGGCGCAATCGGCGCCCGTCAAGCCCGCCAAGGTTCTCTCTGACGACGGTGCTTCGGCTGCCAAGGACCGGCGCCGTATCAATACCCCCGGACATCGCCAGAAAGCTGTAGATTCCCTGATGGCACTTGCCGACCGTAACCAAATCTCCTGTGTTCACATGATGCGGCCCAGCCATGTCTACCGGTTTTCCATTAATAGCGAGCTCGCAAGCTGCCCCAGTGAGGCAGACTGAAAAGGCGCCGGTGACCTCGAGCTGAAGCCCACCCAGGGTCAATTCGAGCACTGCCGCATCAGGTGGGTTGTTAACCAACGTATTCGCGAGTGCCATCATGAAGGGATCGGTGGCGCCGCCTTGGGTGATGCCAATGCCAAGCAGTCCCCGCCGGCCCCCGTCCTGAATCGTGGTCGAGAGACCGGCTTCTAGGATCCGAAAGCTGTTCATAGGACTCCACCGAGCGCCAGGAATTCGTCCTGACAAATGGGGTAAAACTGAACACGGTCCCCCACCTTTACCCTTACCGGAGGATTCCAGTCCAGGGAAAAGAGGCGGGTGGGGCAGCGTCCGATCAATCTCCATCCACCCGGGGATGACGATGGGTAGACGGCTGTTTGCCGGTCAGCGATGGCGACACTTCCCGCTGGCACAGCCCGTCGCGGGGTATCGAGGCGTGGCATTTTAAGAGCCTCCGGGGTATAGCCCAGATAAGAAAAACCAGGCGCGAATCCGGTCGCGGCTGCCACGTATATTGTTTCAGTGTGAAGGGCGATGACCTCATCTACGCTGAGGCCACAGTGCTGCGCAACCTGCACCAGATCGGAGCCCGATTCCTCTGAATACCATACCGGCAGGCAAATGAGTTCGCTCTTTTCTGCGCGTGATCGCGCCTCATGCCGGTATTGCTCCGCTGCGGTAAGTATGCCGGTATGGTCAGTGATAATCTCAGAAAAAAAGAGCGTGAGGGTTCTGTACCCAATGACACTGTCGACAACGGCACCTTCATTTGCTGCGCACAGGTGCTCTGATAGTCCGCACAAAAAATCGGTCATCTCAGGCCCCGGATTCCCCGACAGCCTCAGATTTAAGCCATTAAGCCCTGCTGGGCTACTCGATAACTTCACCCAGCAAGCCGTCAGACGAGGGCCTGGCGAATCGCCGCAGCCATCGTCACCGCGTTGGGGGTATCCCCATGTACACACACCGTATCAGGCAGGATGTTGAGTCGCTTTCCCGACTGGCTTTTAAGTTGGCCGTTCGCAATGGCAACCGCCTGCGCTACCGCCGCTTCGGTGGCCAGTACTGCATTAGCCTCGCCTCTGGGAATCAGCGCGCCGCTCGAGCTATAGCCTCTGTCCGCAAATGCTTCGAATCGAAGGTTAACGCCATACTCGATACCCATTTGCACGGTTTTCTTGTCATTTGCTGTCGCCATGACCACCAAGTCGGCCCCCCTGAACCAGGTGGACGCAGCCTTGATCACGGTTTCGGTCAGCATCCGATCTGAAACCATATCGTTATAGAGCGCGCCGTGGGGTTTGAGGTAGGTCGGGCGCAATCCGTGGGAGCGGGCGATGCCGTCGAGGGCCCCCATTTGATAGTGAATGCAATCAATGAGCTCCTGCCCCCTAAGTTGCATCGAGCGACGTCCAAACCCCTGCAAATCGGGATAACCGACGTGGGCGCCAATCTCGACTTTATGTTGTTTGGCAAGCAGCAGCGTCTTGCGCATAACGGTGGGATCGCCCGCGTGAAAACCACAGGCAATATTGGCGCAATCGACGAGCGGCATAATGTCTTCATCACAGCCCATTTTCCAGGCGCCGAAACCCTCACCAAGATCACAATTGATCAGTATTTTTTTCTTTTCTGGCGGCGCGCTCTTGCGACGGCTTCGGCTAACCACCTCTTTAACCGATTTCATAAAGGTCCTCGTGGGTTTTATCCGTGATCAGCATGTGCCCGGGTGCGTGGGTAAATGCAACCGGAAGTTGGGCATTTTCTAGCACTATTTGCGGCGTGACTCCACACGCCCAGAAAACAGGTATTTCACCGGGCATGATCTTAACGGCAGAGCCAAAGTCAGGCCGTGTCAGGTCCTGGATGCCGATCAGAGTCGGATCCCCCAGATGAACAGGCGCACCATGCGCCTCGGGGTAATGCGTACTGATCTCGATTGCCCTTATGGCATCTTTTGCCATCATCGGGCGCATGCTAACCACCATGTCACCCCAAAACCGCCCAGCCTTTTCACAGGTAATTGAGGTGCGGTACATGGGTACGTTACATCCTTCGCTAACGTGCCTGACATCAATCCCCGCTTTTTCTAGTGCGTGATCAAAAGAAAACGAGCAGCCCAGGGCAAAAGCCACGTCGTTGTCTTTCCAAAGGTGTTTGATCGACGCGAGCTCACCGACGACCTTGCCAGCTTGCCAGTGCCGGTAGCGCGGCAGGTCTGAGCGTACATCAATGCCTTCACCCAGACTGGGCAGTGACGGATCTCCCGGTGTCGGGCTTTTCGCAAGAAGCGGGCATGGCTTGGGGTTGGCGAGGCAAAAAGCCTCGAATTCCTCCGCGGCATCCTGAGGGAGAATAACCAAATTGCATTGCAAAAATCCGCCACAGAGCCCGCTTGTTGGCGCGTCGTAGCCGCCCTCGCGAATCAGGCGTCGCCATTGCTGAGGTGTAGCGTTGCTGTTGAGTTTCGTCACCCGTCGTGCCCCATGAAAAACCCCCTCAGTGGAGGATCCTGTGATACTGCAGACTACCTCAAAACCACAGTATGATGCTCTAGGAATGCGTCGCTCGGCTGCGCAAGGAGCCCGTGATAACCTCTGCCCCAGAGGTACCGGAAATAAACAAGAGGAAGTGACCATGCCACATCTGTCCGTGACGGCAGCCGAAACACCACAAAAGCCGGCCTACATTATGGCCAACTCCGGGGAGGTCGTCACATACGGCGAGTTAGACGCGCGCAGCAATCAGGTCGCCCATCTGTTTCGTCTTTGTGGCGTTGGTCCCGGAGATCATATAGCCATGATGCTGGTCAACTGTCGGGAGTTCCTCGAAGTCGCGGCTGCTGCCATGCGATCGGGCGTTATCTTTACGCCGATCAGCACACACCTGAAGAAGGACGAGACCGCTTATATCCTTGAGAACTGTGGAGCCAAGCTTTTCATCGCGTCGTCGAGTCTAGCCGAGGTTGCCAAGATGATGGTGTCAGAGGCGCCGGGCGTCAGCCACTTTTATATGGTTGGGGGAGTCTACGAAGGTTTCGAGTCCTATGAGGAAGCGATCGACCTGCTGCCATCACGGCCGATCGATGACCAAATGATGGGTGCCCCTATGCTCTATTCCTCTGGCACCACTGGCCAGCCAAAGGGTGTCTTCGTCCGACCGCATACAGAGCAATGGGATGCGCCACTTAGTTTAACCAACTCGATCGGAGCCGCGTTTGGATTTGGGTCCGAAACAACCTACCTCTCGCCGGCGCCGCTGTACCATGCGGCGCCGCTCCACTACAACATGCTAGTCCTTGATACCGGCGGCACAACGGTGATCATGGAGAAGTTCGACGCGGTTCGCGCGCTTGAGCTTATAGAGGTTTATCGCGTCACCCATAGCCAGTGGGTTCCGATTATGTTTGTGCGCATGCTCAAACTCGATGAGGCAATTAGGCGCCAATTTGATCTGTCGTCGATGCAGGTGGCCATTCACGCGGCAGCGCCTTGTCCGATCGATGTGAAAGAAAAGATGATTGAATGGTGGGGCCCGGTTATTGTTGAGTATTACTCCTCCAGCGAGGGCGCCGGCTTTACTCTAATAGACTCCGCATCGTGGCTTGAGCACAAAGGATCTGTGGGAAAAGCATTATTTGGTGTGCCACACATTCTCGACGATGAGGGCAATGAGCTCAGCGCGGGGGAGGTGGGAACAATATGGTTTTCAGAAATTCATAATGCCTTTGAATATCATAATGAGCCGACAAAAACCAAAGAGGCTTATAACGCCAGCGGGTGGACCACTATCGGCGACGTGGGTTACTTGGATGCAGAAGGGTTCTTATATCTGACGGATCGCCGGAATTTCACCATTATCACTGGCGGTGTCAATGTGTACCCGGCAGAAATTGAAAACCTGTTGATTGGTCACGAAAAGGTCGCTGACGTGGCAGTGTTCGGGGTTGCCGATGAAGAGTTTGGCGAAGTTGTGCAGGCTGTCGTCCAGCCGGCAAACTGGTCCGAAGCAACCGATGACCTTGCTGCCGAACTCATTGCCTGGACGAAGGAACGGCTCTCGGCAATCAAGGTGCCGAAGGCGCTCGATTTTATGGAGCAGCTGCCGCGCATGGACAACGGTAAACTCTACAAGCGCCACTTAATGGAGGCCTATCGAAATCGTGATGCTTAAGTGCTAGCGAATACCCAAGCTCGCAGCGCCAATCGTCACCAGCGTCGCGATCACGGGAATGACCACCGTAATCATGCCAACGTCGCGATAAGCCTGCTTGTGGGTCAGCTGGGTGATCGTGAGCATCGCTACTACCGCGCCGCAGTGGGGCAGAGAGTCGAAGCCGCCGCTAGCAATCGTGGCGACCCGGTGCAGGACTTCCGGCTCAAGGCCCATTTCAAGATATTGTGGTCCAAGCGTTTGCATGAATATCTGCAACCCCCCGGAGGCTGAACCCGTAATCGCCGAGATCAAGCTGATCGACCCAAATACGGATAGCAGCGGAGGCAGACCCGAGTCGACCGCCAGGGTTAGAAAGGTTTGAAAACCCTGGGTCTGGGTGACGACCCCAGCGAAGCCTATTACCGCCGAGGTGTTGATCAATGGAAGGATGGCGTCCTGCGTCCCTTGACCCATCACCAGTAGAGCCCGGTATCGGACTCTGGGAAAAAGCAGAACAGCCTGAACGCTCCCCAGTAAAAGTGCGATGCTTGGCCAAACTACCGGCTGATTGTTGGCGAATTCGAGTAGCTGTGCCGCGCTCCCCGTTCCGGCCACGTCTGCAGCTAGAAAAAGCCGCGGGAGCATAATGGTGCCCAGAACGACAACCAACGGTGACAAGGCCAGGGCCCAGTGGGGAAGCGGCTCGGCGTTGACGTCAATGAGCTGATCACGTGGCCCGGGCTCAAAGCCCTCGGCACGATCATGGGCCAGCCTGCGCTGTGTCTCTAGGTACCAAAGCCCCACGGCAAACATGGTGATGCCACCAATCATGCCAAGCCAGGGCGCGGCAAAGAGACTGGTATTTAGCGCCGTGGCGGAGATAACATTTTGAATTGATGGGGTGCCGGGGAGTGCGGTCAGGGTAAATGTGCCAGCCCCCAGCGCCAATGCGGCACAGAAAAGCCGTTTGGGAATGTCCGCTTCCTTCAGCAGTTGAAGCCCCAGAGGGTACATTGCGAAAATGACGACAAATACCACCACTCCACCGTAGGTTAGTAGCGCGCAGGAGAGGGTGGTAACGATGAGTGCTTTTTCGGCGCCCATCCGCCGGATCAAAGCGAGGGCCACCGAGGCGGCGGCGCCTGAGTCTCCCATGACACGTCCAAAAATAGCGCCTGCCGCAAAGAGTAAAAAAAACTTTCCTGCAAAGGTAAAAGCCCCGAGTTTGCCCAAGGCGAACCCGGAAAGCAGCGATTCGGCGAAGGCCAGTTGATTGGTCAGAATGATTACGATCGCGCTGACCAATGCGGCAAAAATGATATCGATGCCCCGAAGCGCTAACCAAATCAGTAAAAAAACACTGGCGAACAGCCCAGCGTATCCTACGAAATCACTCATTATCTTCTACCCAATTCGTTGTTTTAATTAGGGATTCATGGTTGTAGCCATAATTGGCGTCGATCTAAGGGATTAGTCTACCCTATCGAGACGCGAGTATAATGAGACCTTGTTACGTCATGCCAACCGAGGTATTTGTGGGCACTAAACGTCATCTGAAGAACATCGAGGCGCGGCTCAACGCCGCTGAAAACTATAAAGATTGGTTCGCCATTGCGGCCGAGCACGACAGCACGAGTGGCATGGATGGCTGGCGAGAGGAGGAAGAAACAGACCTCTATGATCATGCGCAGATTCGATTGCGATGTGACCGTTTAAAGGCACTACGGCGCAAGAAGGATTATCAAGGACTGCTATTTGCGCTAAACGAAGGTATTCACGGCAATATGGGGGGCATGGGCCAGAGCGTGCTTTACCGAATGGCTAAATGTGGCACCAAGCGGTTGATAGAAGATTACATCGACGAAATCGACGCGTCCCTGCGATTACTGGCCGAGCTCGATGAGGACGTGATTCCCGTTCAGCAAAAGATCGAGTTTTTTTATAGAGCGAATATCTGCTTTGGCCGCTCCGCCCTCATGCTGAGCGGCGGCGGCGTGCTGGGTTTTCTCCATCTGGGCGTCGTTAATGTGCTCGCGGCGCAGGGGTTGCTTCCCAGAGTAATCTCGGGTTCCAGTGCAGGTGCGCTGGTGGCGGGCGTTCTCGCCTGCCTCAACGACGATGAGCTACTTAACCTGCAGGACCCGGCAATTCTTCATCGGGAAGCCCACAAGGAGGCGAGTTTTTTTCGCCGTATGCTTGGCAGCGGGTCTCATATTTCGTTAGCCGATCTCGAGTCGCTCGTGGCGCGTCTGGTACCGGATATGACTTTTGAAGAGGCCTATGCGAAAACCGGACGCCAGGTCAGTATCACCGTTGCTCCCGCTGAGCCGCACCAACGGTCTCGGTTACTCAATGCGGTTACATCCCCCAATGTGTATATTCGCGCTGCGGTGATGGCATCTTGTGCGGTCCCGGGAGTCTTCCCTCCGGTGATGCTCATGGCGAAGAATGTTGATGGGAAAGCACAGCCGTACCTTCCCGGTCGTCGCTGGGTAGACGGCTCGGTCGCAGATGATCTGCCGGCAAAACGCCTTTCCCGTCTTTTTAGCACCAATCACTACATCGTGAGTATGGTCAATCCGATAGCGACGGCATTTCTTTCCAAGGATGAGGACAAACACCCGCTTTCAAAAGCTGCTGGTACCTTTGGCGTCGGTCTGGGTAGAGAGGTGCTTAATTTTTACCGGGGGATCGCGCAGCGCCAAGGAGATAGCTGGCCACGCTTTAACATGATGATGCATGGTCTACATGCGCTAATGGACCAGGAGTATACCGGAGACATCAACATCATCCCCAGCTTCCGTCTTGCTAACCCCTTAAGACTGTTGTCACATGTTGATGACAAGCAGTTACTCGAGATCGTTCGCTACGGCGAGCAAGCCTGCTTTGAAAAGGTGGAAGCCATTAGGCGCTGTACGATGATATCGCGGACTCTGGAGGAAATTTTGTACCGATTTGAGTACGGGGACCTCAGACCGGATGCGCGGAAATATCGACGTCCGCGTTCGTCTCGACGACGACCGCCGCCGACCAAGGCGCAGCTTGACGCGCTCAAGGCTGGCTCAAACAGCACGGCCTCGAGAAAAGGCAATAATAAAAATCAGACCCGCCAATCCCCAACGCTAAAGGGGAGCAACGCGCGCGTGACCCATTAGGCTATCGCAGGCTGCTAGCGAATAAACGATACGCCAAGTTCGGCGAGGGGGCCGGTCAAATTACCGCGTTCAATGGCTTCCGCGCTGGAGGCATTTCCATCAAGCCCGCGCTTTCTGACTCCCTGCAGGATTGCAGCAAGCCGAAAGAAGCAAAACACCAGATAGAAATTCCAGTGTTCGATCTCATCGCGGCCGGTTCTGTCGCAGTAGGCTTTGATGTACGCATTGTCGGATGGAATTTTCAGTGCATCACGGTTCACTCCGGCCATGCCGGCTAAACCGCCTTGGGGTGGAAGTTGCCAGGCCATTACCTGATACGCCAGATCTGCAATCGGATGGCCGAGTGTCGACAGCTCCCAATCCAGGACAGCGATGATGCGTGGTTCTGTGGGATGAAACATCACATTGTCTAGACGGTAATCCCCATGAACCAAGCTTATTCTGCCGTCGTCCTCAGGCATATTGAGCGGCAGCCATTCGATGAGCCGCTCCATAGCGGCAATCGATTCGGTTTCTGAGGCACGGTACTGTTTGGTCCAGCGACTGACCTGTCGCTCGAAATAGTTTCCGGGTCTGCCATAGTCAGTGAGACCCACTTGCTCTATATCCACTTGATGCAGGCAGGCGAGCACACGATTCATGTCATCATAAATAGCGGCTCGTTCTTCATTGCTTACCTCGGGGATAGCGGGATCCCAAAACACCCTGCCTTCAAGATGTTCCATAACATAGAACATTGAGCCAATGACACTCTCGTCTTCGCACAGCGCGATCGACTGCGGTACCGGCACGTCCGTGGCTTGCAAAGCAGAAATCACTCTAAATTCCCGGTCAACCGCGTGGGCTGACGCTAACAAATTGCCCGGCGGCTTGCGTCGCAGGACATAGCGGTTGCCGCCTGCGGTCAGTTTAAACGTAGGATTTGACTGTCCACCGGCGAATTTCTCGGCCAGAACAGGGCCATCAAACTTGCCGATGTGCTGCTCGAGCCAATCCTTGAGATGTGTGGTAGCCAGCGTTTGCGTGTCCATTACCCTGCTGTTGCTCCGTTTCAACGGTCGAGAGCCGGCAATGCCCCAGTGCAACGCCCACTCGACACGGAAATATTTGAACCTTCAGTATGCTGTGGGTATGCTCCGGCTGGCAAGCTGCAGGCGCCCTCGAAAGTTTTGGTGGTTTCGCTGGCTGAAGCCTGTTATGCCGAATATCAGCCAACCGTATTTGGAGTATCAATGGCACGAATTGATCATTTTAATGCAGCCCGTGAGTTGGTAACTGCGCCTGGCACATTGCTAGAGGTAGGGCGAGTTGAAGTGCGAGGGCAGTCCCTGCTGGGATACGTAAATGCGCCGGGTTCATTGACGGATTTATGGCGCCTTGCGGCGGGGTATGGGGACGCTGAGTACTTAATCTATCAGGATGAACGACTCACCTACACGCAAGCGGCGGAGCAAGTAGCCGCGTTTGCGTGCTGGCTTCAACGTCAGGGCGTTCAACCGGGAGATCGCGTGGCTATTGCGATGCGCAATTATCCGGAATGGATGCTCGCCCATTGGGCCATTAATGCCGTGGGTGCCGCCGTGGTTGGCATGAATGCTTGGTGGGTCGCGGACGAGATGGCCTACGCGCTAGCAGATTCTGCCCCGACTTTGCTGATTGCTGATGATCGTCGATTGGAGACTTTCGCCACCATCAGGGACAGTTTTCCCACGATAGAGGTGGTTACTGTACGCACTGATAATAGCCCTGTGGCTGGGACCGATTGGCAGGAGGCTATCTCTGGCGGAGGCGAGCTTCCCGAGGTAGCGATTGATCCTGACTCCGACGCCTGTATTTTTTACACATCGGGTACAACCGGACGGCCAAAGGGGGCTCAACTAACCCATCGAGGGTGTGTCGCCAATATTATGAGTGTCGCAGCCATGGGGTCTATCTATGCCACGGCACGGGCATTCGAATTGGGCGAAGAGCCTGATGCGGCGATCAGTGCACCTGCCCCAACTGCGTTGATTGCAACGCCACTTTTTCACGTCACGGCCAATAACTGTATTTTGCAAGGAGGCAGCGTTGCCGGCGGGAAGTTTGTCTTGATGTACAAATGGGACACCGAGGAGGCTATGCGGCTTATTGAGGCTGAGAGCATAACGACCATGAGCGCCGTGCCTATGATGACCCGGGAAATTTTATCCCACCCAGACCGAGATAGTTATGATTTGAGTAGCCTGAGTGCTATGGGGGGAGGTGGCGCGGCCATGCAGCCCGATCTCGTCGGGAAAGTCGCTGAGGCCACTACCCGAGCCAAGCCCACGCAAGGTTACGGGATGACCGAGGTTTGCGGCATCATCAGTTACATCGCCGGTGATATTTTTCTTGAACGTCCCGCGAGTGCGGGACCCCTTGTGCCATCTTTGGAAGGCCGGGTGATAGGGGCAAACGGGGAGAATATGCCAGCGGGAGAAGTCGGTGAAGTTTGTGTGAAGGGCACTCCCGTCATTAAGGGCTATCTAAATCGAGCCGAGGCCACCGCTGAAACGATTGTTGATGGTTGGCTGCACACCGGTGATATTGGCTACTTCGATCAAGACGGATTCCTTTATCTGGTGGACCGAGCCAAGGATATGATCTTACGGGGCGGCGAAAATATTTACGGCGCCGAGGTCGAGAACGCTATTTTTGACCACCCAGCGGTGCTTGAGTGCGTCGCCTTTGCTGTGCCGGATGAGCGCCTGGGAGAGGAGGTGGGTGCAGCTATACACCTCAGAGAGTTTGCCATGCTGGATGCTGCAGCCCTGCGAGAGCATCTGGCCACACGGCTTGCGGCCTTTAAAATACCCCGGTACCTGTGGTTTCTCTCGGAGCCGCTGCCGCGCAACGCCAACGGAAAATTCTTAAAGCGAGAGCTCAGAGATGTGCTTGATATTGCTAGCGCGGATTGAGGTTGGAGTTGGCGCCTGAGCGTCCAAACCTGTCGGAGTCTCAGCGTAGGCAGGTCGCGGCAAAGGCGTTAGATGATATTCATCGTGCGGCGCTTCACCTGGGCATCGCGCTGACACCAATTCCCGTGAAATTTGATCTCACCGGCGGTACCGCCGGCATGTATTGTCGACGCGGAGCAACACGTTGGTTGCGGTTTAATCCACATATTTTTGCCACCGACTTCGAACATCACCTCAGCGATACTATCGTCCACGAGGTGTGTCATTACGCGATCGAAATGGCTTATTACAACGCCCAATCCCACGGCAAAGAATGGCGAGAGCTCATGATGATAATGGGGGGGAATCCCTCAGCCACTTACCGTTTGACTCCAGAGCAGGCGTCGCTTGTTCGGGTGAGGAGGCAGCGTCGACATCCTTACCACTGTGGCTGTCGGCCGCACTATATTTCAACCACGCGACATAACCGGATCTCCCGTGGCCGCTCTGAATATGCGTGCTGTTATTGCCATCGCACACTGCGGTACACTCCCGCTGAAACAACGACACTGGTAGATAATTGATAAAGACCTTGTCGGCCCATCGTCCACAGACGCTTAACCCGTTTAACATAGAAACGTTGTACAGGACTTTGCTATGACTGATTACGAAACCTTGACGCTTACCCGGGATGGCGCAGTCGCGAGGCTAGCTTTTAATCGTCAGTCTACGCTCAATGCTATGAATACCGTCATGCGCAGAGAGCTGTTGGCGGCGGCGAGAGAGGTTAACCTCGATGACTCTATTCGCATCGTTGAGCTGACGGGAGAGGGCAGAGCTTTCGGCGCGGGCGCCGATTTGTCCGAAGATGATGGTCAGGGTGGCCTGATGATGGGCGAGCGCACCCGTGACGCGTTAATTAATGAATTTGGTCCCGCAGTTTTGGCGATTGCCGACGCGCCCAAGGTTTGGGTGGCCGCCGTTAACGGACCCTGCGCTGGCATCAGCTACTCCTACGCCATGGCTTGTGATTTTGTCGTCATGGCGCAATCTGCTTTTCTCTATCAACCCTTTGCAGGTATCGGATTGGTGCCTGATGGTGGTGCCACCTGGCTGACAGAGAGACTCATTGGCAGTCGGCGGGCGCTTGAGATGATGGTTATGGGCGAGAAAATTCCTGCCGCGAAAGCCCTTGAATGGGGCATGGTGAACAGGGTGTTTACCGACGACAGCTTTAGACAAGAAACGGCTGCTTTTCTCGCCGATCTTGCTTCACGCTCACCCCTTGCCCTGCGCTACACCAAAGAGGCCCTGCGCTATGCCACCACAGCCTCGCTATCGGAATCTATTGTAAAAGAAGCACATCTGCAGGAAAAATGTATTAACAGCGAGGACAGCCCAAACGCAGTCGTTGCTTTTTTTGAAAAGCGACCCTACGAATGGAAAGGACGTTAACCTTCGCTCAGGCGACGATCAGGTGATAATAAAGCAGCGGAGTGCAGAAGCCTCCCATGCTAACCCCAGAGAAGGATAAAACCGTGAAGCGGCTACTCATTGTATTTTTTGTCACCTTCGGCGTTGAAACAGCGGCTGTTGCGCAGCCCAAGCAGTTGCTTTGGGGCGATACCCACCTGCATTCGAATTACTCCTTTGACGCCTTTGTGAACAATAATTTGTCGGCCACTCCCGATGTGGCTTACCGCTTTGCAAAAGGAGCGCCCGTTGAGCATCCATGGGACAAGCATCGTGTGCAGCTCAAGACGCCCCTGGATTTTTTGGTGCTGTCTGACCATGCAGAGCTTCTGGGGGTGACCCAGAGTGTGTACCTCAACGGCGTGGACACCGCCGGCCTGAGCTTATATCAACGCTTGCAAGCCTGGTATGCGTCGGCAGTCTTACAAGACGCTATCGACAAGAAGACAGCGCGTCTGCTGTTCATCGATGCGCTGCCTGAGCCCACTGACGACACGCGAGCAGCAGCCGCTGCCCGCAGACTCAGCTTTGGTGGTATTCCCTCGCAACAGCAGGTTGAAATTGATGCGTGGCGGGTGATTACTGAGGCCGCCGATACGCATAATAAGCCAGGGCAGTTCACTGCGTTAATAGGCTGGGAGTACAGCTCCATTCCAGGGGGTGCCAATCTGCACCGCATTGTCGTAACAGACCTCGACGCCAGGAGAGCGCAAACTTTTGATCCCTTCGGATTAGACCAGAGCGCTTTCCCGCAAGATTTATGGACTTGGCTGGGGAATACTGCAGAGGCGACCAACGGAAACTTTCTTGCGATTCCCCACAATTCTAATATCTCCAAGGGAGCCATGTTCGCCATGGCGCCACTCAAGGGCGGTGAGATGAGCGCGAGCTATGCAGAAACCCGTCGCTATTGGGAGCCAATTGTCGAGATTACGCAAATAAAGGGAGACTCCGAAACGCATCCAGCGCTTTCCCCTGAGGATCCCTTCGCGGACTTTGAGACCTACCCCTACTATATTCAGCGGACTCCCGAGGAATACAAGCCGCGTGGCGGAGACTATATACGCCCGGCATTACGCCGAGGCCTGTCTCTGGCCTCGACCCTTGGGGTCAATCCCTATCAATTTGGTGTCATCGGCTCTACCGACGCGCACACAGGACTCTCTAGCGCGGAGGAGGATAACTTTCAGGGTAAGATGGCCACCGACTCCATCCCGCGTAACAAACAGATGCGATGGGGGGATGCGGCCAATCAGACTTTTGGCTGGGCCATGTCGGCCTCTGGCTTAGCGGCGGTCTGGGCTGAAGAGAATACCCGTGAAAGTATTGTGGCGGCCATGCGCCGCCGCGAGGTCTACGCCACCAGCGGGCCTCGGATTGCCGTGCGGCTGTACGGCGGGTGGGATCTCCAGGAGGGCCAGTTAGACGAGGCAAGCTTCCCCGCCAATATGGAAGGCCATGCGGTCCCGATGGGTGGAGAGCTGGTGCATTATGAATCGGGGTCCAATGCCGCGCCGCAGTTTTTGATAGAGGCGCAGGCCGATCCGAATTCGGGGCACTTGGATCGTATCCAGATTATCAAAGGGTCCCAACTGCCCGATGGCACGACTACAGAGGTGATTTATGATGTCGCCTGGGCGGGAGAAGACCGTTTGTTGCCTGATGGCACGCTGGCTCCCGTAGAAAATACGGTTGATCTGGCGACAGGTCGAGTGGACAACCGAGTGGGTGCAGCTCAGCTCCGGGCATGGTGGACTGATCCGCACTTCGATCCAGATGCTCATGCGTTTTACTATGCGAGGGTGTTGCAAATTCCGACCGCTCGCCACTCGCTGTTGGACAAGCTAGCGCTGGGCGGAGATGTCGAGACCCACAGACCTGATACGATTCAGGAGCGCGCCTATACCTCATCGATTTGGTACAGCCCCTAAGTTAGCGTCTACACCGCGACAATAACTCGTATCGCCTCAAGATGGACTCGCGAATCTTTGATGGCCCTATCGCTATGACTCATTCGCGTTTTCAAGGCGTCAATCTCCAGGGGATTAATGGCGTCGTTAACGCGACTCAAGTAGTGCAGGCGGTCAACTTCCTCTGACAGCGACGCTGAGCAAGTGATGGCAGCTTGTTCTATCCGGTTTCTAAGAGAGATCTCGGCGAATTGCTCCGCCTTATCGAGCTGGCGTTCGAGCACATCTCTAATTTGTCGTATGACGTTGGCAGACATGGTGGCGGGTATGCTCTCAGAATGCTGATTGAGCACATCATGGCTAATATTTTTACCGACCTCATTACCATTGGGTGCCACAACGTAGCGCAGCGGGGTTAAGTCAAGAAAGCGTCCAATTTCGAGCTCGGAGGGGGCAAGACAGTCAATGCCGAAGATAACTTCGAGCAACACAGTTCCCGCCGAAATTTTGGGGTGTTTTAAAGTGACGAGGGAGGAATTGCCCAGTTCTGAGCTCGCCACAATGTCCATGGCCTCCCGTAACAAGGGATGCTCCCAGGTGAGGAAGTGAATATCATCTCGAGCGACCGCCGCGCTGCGATCAAAGGTGACCGTCATACCGTCCTCTTCGAGGCCGGGAAGGTCTCCGGTAATGAGCATTTCTGTTGGCTTGAGCACCCAGCTTGATTCTGAGTGGTAGTCCTGTTGGATGCCGATTCGGTCAAACAGCAGTTCGGCGAACTCGAATATTCCCTGTGGATTCTCGCTTTCCTCGATTGCTGAAATGGTGCTGGCAGCGGCCACTGGGTCATGGGAATTGAGTTCAAGTAGCCGATCGCGTCCTCGTTGCATGGCCGCTTCGAGCGCTGTTGTATGCCGTCTCGTCTCATCAATAAGCGTATCTAAAGAAGCGACAAGAGGGGATTGTCGAGCTGCCTCGAGCTGACTCCTGTAAAGAGCATAGACGGCATGACCTACGGCGCAGCTGTGAGTGAAGGCAGACAGACCCTGGTCTAACCAGCGAAACTGGACCTCTTGTGCGGTGCCCTGCATATAGGGTACGTGCACGATCACGTCCGCGCTTTGACCAATTCGATCAAGCCTTCCAATTCGTTGTTCGAGCAAATCAGGGTTTGCTGGCAGATCAAAGCAGATCAGATGGTGAGCAAATTGAAAATTCCGACCCTCACTTCCGATCTCAGAACAGATAAGTGCCTGAGCCCCTCCCACATCATCGGCAAAAAAGGCCGCTGCCCGATCTCGCTCCACAAGGCTCAATCCTTCGTGGAACGCAGCACACCGTATTCCCGCGCGAAGGTGGAGGTGATGCTCGAGGGCGAGTGCCGTCTCTGAGCTATGGGCAATGACCAATGCTTTTTTTGGCCGCAGCTCACGCAGTTTGTCTTCCAGCCAAGCCACCCGTGGGTCAAGGCTCAACCAGTCGTCACTGACGAAAATCGACTCGGGATTGAGAAGATGGCGAGCCTCCTCATACATGCTTGGAAGGGGTAACGGATAGGCGATGAGTTTTCTTTCAGGAAATCCCGCTATCGAGTTTCGCGTGTTGCGGAAGAGTACTCGGCCCGTTCCATAGCGATCCAAAATGAGCTGGATTTGGGCGACAGAGTCTAATGTCGGGTCGATGCCATCAGGTAGCTCGGGAGTTGAATCACCTTCTTGCAGCGCCTTAATGACATCACTCCACTCGCTGTAGCGCTGTTGCTCCTCCTTAAACCTGTCAAAATCAGAAAATCTATCCGGGTCTAGTAGTTGCAATCGCTCAAAATGTCCTTCGACACCCGTTTGCTCCGGAGTCGCTGTCAGCAGGAGCAGGCCTTTCGTAAGCTTCGCTAGCTGCGATATAAACCCAAAAAGGGTGTCGGATGCGCCGTCGGTATTGAGGTGATGAGCCTCATCCACGATAACGAGGTCCCAGTCGACTGACAGTGCTCCTTCGCATGCCGTCGGCGAGCCACTAAAAAGAGAAAAAGGGCTTAGGACCAGCTGTTCGCTGTCGAAGGCAATACTCTCTTCCGCGTCCTCAAACCGAGTTTCGGAAAATAGCGAAAAGGCGAGGTTAAACCGGCGGAGCATTTCGACAAGCCATTGATGGATTAGAGTGTCTGGCACGATGATCAGGACGCGTGTTGCTCGTCCCGAGGCGAGCTGTTGGGACAATATCAGTCCTGCTTCAATGGTTTTACCCAGCCCCACCTCGTCGGCCAGAAGCACCCGAGGCGAAAACCGCTTTCCGACCTCGCGTGCGATGTAAATTTGGTGGGATAAAAGCGAGGTTCTAGCACCCAGCAGACCGGCGACAGAGCTTGAAATGTTATTTGCTCTATGGCTTAACGTGGCATAACGTAATTTGAAGTCTGCAGGCTTGTCCAGTTGATTGTTGAGAAGCCGGTCTTTTGGTGAGCTCAACCGGATGTAAGGGTCTATATCGAGCTCAGAAACCAGCCTTCGCTCATCAGTCAGGTAGAATCTGACGCCATCGGCCTCCTCCACCGCGAGGACGTTATGGCTGCTGCCGTCGACATGCTGCAACACGTCACCCACATTCAGTGCGAGTCGCGTCAGTGGCGCTCTGTCAGTGGCGTAGGTGCGATCTTCACCCACGGCAGGAAAGTGCAGCGTTACCCGTCGACCCTCAAGCTCGACAATGATGCCAAGTCCGAGTTCTACATCGGCATGGCTTACCCACCGCTGGCCCAAAGCAAAGGTACTCATAGCGTCTTAAAAAACAGCGCCTCGCTGTTAGCCTTTATCGTTGTGAGGAGGTCTTCGACTTCTATGTTTTTCAGTTCAGCGACCTTCTCTGCAATGAAGGGTAAAAACCTGGGGTGGTTAACCCGACCTCTGTAGGGCTCGGGGGTGAGATAGGGTGTGTCGGTCTCGAGAAGTATGCGGTCAAGGGGGGTCATTCGAATAACATCACGGACGTTTTCGGCGTTTTTAAACGTGCAAATTCCATTGAACCCCAGTGAGAAACCCTCATCGAGACAGAATTGAGCCAATGCTGGTGAACTGGTGAAGCTGTGAATAACGCCACGCTTCCTAAGTACGGGTAAAGCATTCTTTAAAATCCTGCGGGTGTCGTCATCAGCATCACGTGTGTGGATCACTACCGGAAGATCCAATTCAGCAGCTAAAGCCAGCTGGTTTTCAAAGGCTTCACGTTGCGCCACCCGGTCGGCATGATCGTAGTAGTAGTCGAGCCCGATTTCCCCAATTGCCACCACTTTATGATGAGAGGCTCCCCGTCGAATCTCATCAAGCAAAGCGGCACACCAAGATCCTGCTTCGTGTGGGTGAATGCCTTGGGTACACCATACGCGTGGCGATCGCTCAGCCAAGCCTCTCACAACGCTTAAGTTCTCCTGTGATACCGCGATCGTGATAAAGCGCTCAACGCCCGCGGATACTGCCGCATCCACATCGTTATCGAACTCAGATTCCACTAGGTAGTCGAGATGGCAGTGGGTTTCGATAATAGGCGTAGCAAACCGTGGAATGGGTCTGATGTTTTTCTTGGTCATGGAGTTCTGCGTGGGGAAGGGGCTAGCGCATTATGACATAGGGCGCGGTTCGTCTGAAACCGCACGGTGGTATTAGCCTCGATGCACGGTGCGCATTCGCATATTCCTGACGGTATCGATTATTTCATTCCACAGCCACTGGTGTAGCGGGGATCGTTGGGTCCGCTCGTGAGCGACCAAGGCATAGTCAATTACCGTGGCTTCCTCGGGCGGAAGCGGCAGCGCAACAACGTCCCGTGTGGCGGCGTCGTTGCGGGCGAGATAGGCGGGGCATAGCAGCGTGTAGTTGGTTTCCCGCAAAATTTCCAGCGCGGTCAGTAGGTGGGAGGTTTCAACCATGCCAGCGCTACCGAACACTTGGCGGTAACGATCCTGAATAGTGGACTCCAAATTTTCGCGATCGGAAATATATAAATTGATCGTGGGATAGTTGAGCAACGTCTCAGTAGACAGACCCACCTCTACGAGTGGGTGGTCACGCCGTACAAAAATAGCGAGCGGGGAGCTGCCCAGAGGTTGGATACGATATTCTGGTCCATAGGCGGGACGCTCAATTTGGATAGCGAAATCCAGCTCTCCTGAGGCCAACTGCTCCAGCTGACCCTCGACGCGGGTAATGGTTTTGACCCGCAATTTGGGCGCAAGGGATTGAAGCCTGCCAGCGAGAGATGGCAGCAGCGATAAGCCAACGTACTCAGAGATGGCTATGGTGACTTCGCCCTGATAGGCCTGAGGTAGGAAATCCCCCTCAATCAGTAGATCTTCAATAGCACCTAGGATATTTTCGAGCTCACTGACGAGTGATTCAGCCCGTGGCGTCGGCTGGATGCCCCGCTTGGAACGGACAAATAGGGGGTCGTTGAATGCTTCCCTCAATCGGGCGAGGGTTTTGGACATCGCTGGTTGGGTAATTGCCATGCGCGAGGCCGCCCGGGAGACGCTTCGCTCTTCCAGCAATACTTGAAGTGCTACCAGTAAATTAAGATCTGTTTTGGCTAATTTGCTTACATTCATGGCGTTGCTATGCATTCCTGAGAAGAATGGCATTAATAATATAAATACATTTGATTTATGTAAAGAATTGCTTGAATCTAGCGCCATCGAGTCTTGGATTCCCAACCGCTTGGGCTGGGAAATCCCCTCCAGGTCACGAGTCTCTTGATGCCCACTCTCCGAGTGGGCTTTTTTTTGTTTGTTACTATCGCCTGATGCTAAAGAACTCCGAGACCCAGATGTGCCAATACCGATTCATCGTGGGTTTTTGCATGTTCTGGATCCTCCTGTGTGCTTCGCCAGCGCCTGTGCAGGCGGATGAACCCACACCCTGGGGGGTAAACCTGTTTGCGACAATAGCTCGAACAGAAACAACGCCAGCTGTCCTTACCCCCGCAATAGTGGAGCGCCTGGAGAAAAGGACCGAGGAGATCGCTAGCCTCGAGCGGCTGGGCGGACCGTATTCACAGGACCTTACCGAACCGCTGCTTGCGACTGCCAGCCTAGCTGCCGAGTATGGGGATGGTGACCGAGCTATTGAGCTTTACCGGTGGGGTTTATATACACTTCGCGTAAATACTGGGCTGAATTCACCCGCCCAGCTGCCGGTAATCGAGCAGATCCTTGCGCTGTTGAAAGAGCAGGGGGATCTTGAGGGGTTCAGAGAGCGAACTGATTACCTCTATCGGCTGATGGGCAGGGGGGCAAAACCATGGACCCGTGAACGACTTGCCGCTGCTGATCGATGGTTGAAAGTTCGAACAGAGCTTTTCCTTGCTGGGCGCTTTGAGGGTAACGAAGGCGATCTACTGTTCTTGATCCAGCACGCGGAGACCTTACGCGACGAAGTGTGCGCAGATAGCGAATGGGCCAGCGACTTCTGCGCTGTCCTGACTTTACGCCTGATCAGCCTACTTTATTTGGTTGACCACTACGTCAAGCCACTGGTGGTCGATCAGTATGGCATGAGCCAGCGTACCAGCTACGCAAACGCCATGGCCTATAACAACGACCTAAATCAGACTCCCCAAGACCAGCGGTTACTGTCGATCAAGCAAAGTGTTCGGTCCCGAGGTAGGCGCCTGCTTGATGAGGCGCGGGATGTGAGCCCCGAGAACTCGAGTGTGATTAAGGCGCTGGCAGACTGGTCATGGTTTCATGGCCGCAGCGCCGAGGCGCTTGCGCTCTATCGCGAGCTAGACGAGGGTCAGGAGAAAAACACCCCCCCGAGCATGGCCAGCCGAATGCAGCCGAGGCCAATTCCCGACGGTCTTTTTGATCCGAGAGACCTAAGCCTCATTACTGGTGAGGTTGAAAGCTATGACCTGCAGGCAACAATTAATGCGAGGGGCCTGTTGAGAAATGTAATCCTAACTCCCGTCGACCCTCTGCGAACCTCGCTGCAGGTTAAGGCGCAGCGACGCCTTAAAACCATCCGCTTCAGTCCCGCGCTAAACGACGCTGGGGAGCCGACCGAGGCGGAGTACAGCATGCGCTTATACGTTAGCGAGTAACACTGTTATTGGTTGTTAATCACCAATAGCGCGCCGGTGGCTTTGAGCTTGCCTTTTAAAGACCAGTTAATCACTTCGCCGCCGTGGCGACGTACCGCTTTCTCGGCCATTTCGTGGAATGTTGGGCGCTCCGGGTCCGCAATAACGATTTGGCCCACGCCGGCATCAATGGCCTTGTCGATCATCTTGCCTACCGGCTTGACCAAGTCGTCCCAAAAGCAAATGTCTGCCGCAACCAATAAGTCGACTGGCGCGAGCTGTTTGCGTTTTAGCTTTTCGAAGCGATCCACCAGAGGCGTAGTAGAGACTTTGTTCAGTGCCGCCACCGCATCAAGGTAGGGAAACACGTCAGGATCGGCATCCATTGAGATCACCTGCGAGCCAAAGCGTTTCGCAAACCATATTCCTGTGATGCCCCAGCCACAGCCCGCATCCAGTACGGTGCTGACTTTCTCCGGTGGATTTTTGTGGAGATAGTCCATGATCAGAAAACTGGATCGCCATAGTTTGGTGCCGTGTATTGAGGGCTCGTGTCCTGCTCGCTTAACGGCGCGAATGGCTTTATGGCTGGCCGTGGGCATCACGACGCCGCGGTATTTGCGCTCTGTCACTCGCCCTTTGCCGTTCACCTTTTTTTTCACTTTACTCACAGTGGTTTTACTTCCTCTGCCTGAGGCCCGCGATCGCCTTTTCGCGTCACATAGCTGACTCGCTGCCCAGGTTTTATGCTGCGTTTACCAAGACCCTCAACGCTGCGAAAGTGCACAAACACCTCGGCGCCGTCATCACCGGTGATAAAACCAAACCCCTTAGTTCCGTTAAACCATTTGACGCTGCCCTGCAGTCGACTGCCGCCCCGCGCTTTTTTGGTGGTGGACGGTTTTGGCTTTGGAATAGAAATTGATGCCGTATAGGAGCCAACAAGTGCCATCAGGAGTAGGGCGGCAAGCGTATTGTAGGGAGTGGCGGGGACGTACCCGAGGCCCACGAAAATGGCGGCCGCAAAGAGGGCGTTAACAATAAGTCGCCCGGTGGCCGTGAGCTGATGCTGGGAAGACATGAGAAACATCCAAATTAAAGGGTGGCGAGTTTAGCAGTTTCTCGTCTGGAAAGGACAGTTACCGCTTTACTACTTCCTCCGCCTGAAGGCCTTTTGGGCCCTCAACAAGAGAAAACTCAACTTCTTGCCCCTCGGCGAGTGAGCGGTACCCGTCCCCCTGGATCGCTCTAAAGTGCACGAAGATGTCATCCGCCCTATCCGCCATTGTGATAAAGCCAAAGCCCTTTGCGTTATTGAACCATTTCACAACGCCTGTCACGCGCTCGGACATAAGTTGCTCCGGAAATAAATTACCGAAAGTCGTGTTTAACAGTAGTTGGACCCTATGGCAATCCCCCTAGGCGCTCTATTTGTCCATCTGTTTTGTTCAAAGTGTCTTCCGCGGCCTCCAACTTAGCCCTCTCAGCAGCCACAACATCGGCGGGAGCTCGCTCGGTGAACTTCGCATTTGTGAGCTTTTGCCGGAGTCGATCGACCTCCGCGGCGGCTCTATCCCGCTCTTTACTGAGGCGGGTCTTTTCGGCCTCGATATCGATAACTCCGTCCATCGGGACGTGAATCTCCATTTGCCGACAAAGAGTGGACAAGGAAGGGGGCAGGGGATCTGCACCGGCCCTTATGGTCACTTCGTCGAGCTTCGCCAGCTTGCAAAGAGCCTGTAAATTTGCCGCCAGTCGGGCTTCGTCATCGCTATTTGCATTGTCTATGAGCACGTTGAGCGTCTTGCTCGGCCCAATATTGGCCTCGGCACGAATTGTTCGAAGGGCTGTAATCATGTCCTTCAACCATTCAACGGTGTCGTCTGCCTCATGATCTGCCAATGCGGGGTCGATCTCCGGCCAAGGCTGGAGCATGATGGTCTCGCCTGGTACCTCGAGTTTGTCTGAAATGCTCTGCCAAATCTCTTCTGTAATGAATGGCATTAGAGGGTGGAGCAGTCGCAATATGCTCTCCAAAACGTTGAGCAATGTTCCCCTGGTGCCGTTCAGCAACGACTCGCTCGCGCCGTTATCCCAGAGAATCGGCTTTGAGAGTTCCAGGTACCAATCACAATATTCATTCCACACAAACTCATAGAGAGACTGTGACGCGAGATCAAAACGGTAGTTTTCGATTGCGCTGGTGGTGTCTCGAATCACCTTCTGAAGTCGACTCTGTATCCACCTGTCAGCCACGGAATATGCATGGTCGGCCACGTTAGGTTGATATGTTTCGGTATTCATCAGCACGTAGCGGGCAGCGTTCCAGAGCTTGTTGCAAAAGTTCCGGTATCCCTCCATGCGCCCCACATCAAATTTGATGTCCCTGCCAGTAGAGGCGAGGGAGTAAAAGGTAAAACGGAGTGCATCGGTTCCGTAACCCGGTATTCCGTCAGGGAAGTGCTTGCGCGTCGCCTTCTCGACCTTGGCGGCCATCTGTGGCTGCATCATGCCGGCGGTTCGCTTCGCGACTAACGCGTCCAGCTCAATGCCATCGATCAGATCGATAGGATCAATCACATTGCCTTTGGACTTTGACATCTTCTGGCCTTCACCATCCCTAACGAGCCCGTGCACATAGACCTGGTGAAAAGGCACTTCGCCACAGAAATGCAGCGTCATCATAATCATTCGGGCTACCCAAAAGAAAATAATGTCAAAACCCGTGACCAAAACAGAAGCTGGGTGAAAGGTGGCGAGATCGTCGGTTTTATCGGGCCACCCCAATGTTGAAAAGGTCCACAACGCCGAGGAGAACCAGGTGTCTAAAACATCCTCATCCTGACGCAGCAAAATCTCATCCCCCAGGCTATTCGCTGCCCGAACCGCGGACTCATCAGCACCAACATAGACCGTTCCCTTTTCGTCGTACCACGCGGGAATGCGATGCCCCCACCAGAGTTGTCGGCTAATACACCAATCCTGAATATCTCTCATCCAGGCGAAGTAGGTGTTTTCCCACTGCTTGGGTACGAACTCAATGTCGCCGTTTTCGACCGCAGCAATAGCAGGTCCGGCCAATTTTTTTGCATCAACGTACCATTGCGGCGTCAACCACGGCTCAATGACGACCCCCGATCGATCCCCGCGGGGCACCTTGAGTTGGTGATCCTCAACCTTCTCCAATAATCCTAGCGCGTCAAGATCAGCAACAATTTTTGCTCTTGCAGCGAACCGGTCCATGCCCTGATAGCTATCGGGCACTTGGCTATTTAACGCAGCGTTGGCATCGAGAATATTGATGCAATCTAGGGCGTGTCGCTGGCCCATCGCGTAGTCGTTAAAATCATGTGCTGGGGTGATTTTTACGCAGCCGGTACCGAACTCGGGATCGACATAGTCGTCGGCAATGATGGGGATTGATCTTCCCGTTAGCGGCAGTGCTATTTCCTGGCCGACAAGATGCGCGTAGCGACTATCCTCAGGGTGCACCGCGACTGCGGTATCGCCCAGCATGGTTTCCGGACGAGTTGTCGCGACCACTAAATGACCTGAGCCATCTGCGAGGGGATAGCGAAAATGCCAAAGACTGCCTTGTTCCTCGTCATTAACAACCTCGAGGTCTGATATCGCCGTGTGAAGCTTGGGGTCCCAGTTAACCAGGCGCTCACCCCGGTAAATCAGGCCCTCTTCATACAGCCGGATAAAAACGGTTTGAACGGCAGCGGACAGGCCCGGATCCATGGTGAAACGCTCCCGACTCCAATCCGTCGAAGCCCCCAGGCGCCGAAGCTGCCGGGTGATATTGCCGCCAGACTCCGCTTTCCACTCCCAAACCTTTTCGATGAACCCCTCTCGCCCCAGTGCGTGCCGAGATGTTCCTTGTGCTTCCAGTTGCCGTTCCACCAGCATCTGCGTCGCAATGCCCGCGTGGTCGGTGCCCACCTGCCATAGGGTGTTTTTGCCCGTCATCCGGTGGTAACGAATGAGCGCATCCATTATTGCCTGCTGAAAACCGTGCCCCATATGCAAGGAACCCGTCACATTGGGCGGCGGTATGGGAATGCAGAACGAGGAATCGCCCCCTTGAGGAGCAAAGTAGCCGGAGGCTTCCCAGTGCTGGTACCAACGGGCCTCTATATCGGCGGGAGAGAAGGTTTTATCCATGGTTATCTGGCTCAATAGTCTGAATGTCGAGCGAAAGAAAC